>Ga0210009_1000308_pt1 | contig 58751 bp, 70 predicted proteins | sample CryGeyCG2114_065_FD_185457 | JGI IMG/M metagenome (GOLD analysis project Ga0210009, IMG submission 185457) | Groundwater microbial communities from aquifer - Crystal Geyser CG12_big_fil_rev_8/21/14_0.65 (SPAdes) (version 2) | ecosystem: Environmental > Aquatic > Deep subsurface > Groundwater ...
CGCTAATAAACCAAAAGACAATATCGTAACCAAGGCCGACAAAGTAATCGCAAGCATTGTACTTTCAAGCCGTCCGCGCGTTTCAGCAAAAAAGACCACGTAATCCACCGAAATGCCCAGCACTAACATTAGCGCGAGCACACTGAATAAGGTCACCGGCCAGCCAAGATAGCCCAAGCAGGCCAGGCTTGTCAGGCTCGCCAATAACGGCGGCAAAATGTAGACAAAGGCCTTTTGCCGATAGCGATATAAAAAACCCAAAAAAACCAGCGCATAAATCAATACGAGCAGGTAGGACAAGCGTTGACGATACACTTTAAAAACCTGGCTTAGGCTATCTGCGCGATCGATCCAGGTCACGCCTGGCTGATGCTTTAAGAGCACTGACAACGATGTCGACGGTATTTGGTTTGAAACCAAGATCGCTGTGAAATAGTGATCGCCGATGCGGCCCAACCAAAGGTAGCGCAAGCGTTGGGAGGCCGGAGATGACAGCCAATCCTTGACCGTCATAGACCGAGCGGGTGCATTGATTGCCTGATGATACAGTGGCTCAATGAGCTCGGGCTTTAAGTGAATCTTCTGAAAATACGTTTTAAGACCTTGCTGATATGTTTTAACGATTAGCTCGTGATCATGGTGTTGCTGTGTTTGCGTCGGTAGGTATTGGGCGACAGATAACGCGGATGAAGCCACCGAGGCGTAATGCTGTTGTATCTTCTTTAGACAATGGCTTGCGTGCGTCAGCGTTTCTTCAGGTGTTTTACCTGAAACGAGGATCATGTTTTGGCTAAAATGATTACCGATAATCGCCTGAAGCCGTGAGGATTCTTTAACGAGTGCGGCAGGCAGGGCTTGCAAGCGTTGTATTTTATCGTCGGCGTGAAGTTTAAGCACGCCAAGGAAGATAAAAACCAGCAATAGAATTATCGATAAAATGAGTGAGCCTGCTGTGGCTTTTTTCCAAAGCGATAAATACCTTGAAACACAGGTGAGCAGGCGAGAAGACACCGGTTTGACCGGTTTTTTTAGCGCGCGAGGTAGAAAAGCAATGACCGTTAGAAAAGCGAAGAACAAACCCACCGCGCCAAATACCGCAAGCTGCTTCAGCCCTGGAAAGGGCAGGCAAGCCATAACGGCAAAAGCGACGATAATATTGAGCAAGCCCAAGCTGGTGCCGGGCAATATCCGCTGTAGGCAGGCCAATACATTCCAAGACGCACCCCCTAGCATCCGATCCGATAAAAAGAAAAACGCGTAGTCCACACAAATACCGATGAGACTCGCACCAAATACCAGTGCTAATAGATTGATACTGCCGAATACCCATTCGCACACTAAAAAGCCTGCCACAATACCGACTATCGCTGAAAATAGCGTGAAAAACAAAGGCGATAAGCCACGAAACACCCAAAGCATCAGCAAGATAATACCAATGATCGACCCGATGCCGATTAAGCGGATATCGTGCTGCGCACTCTGTGCACCGGCTTGTGCAAAAAAGACCATCCCCGTGGTGAGTATTGTGCTGCCAGGGTAGGCTTTTTCCACAGCGTGCTTAACCCGCGCAATCTCATTCACCACCGCTTGTTGGTTGCCAAGATTAAAGCTGCCATTACGTAATTCGGCGTTAATCATCACGTAGTGAATGGCGCGAGACTGAGCGACCAAATACCCATTCGATAAATTTAAGTGAGTGGCAGGCTTTGGCAGAGAAAAAAGATAATGCTGAAATAAAAATAGCGGATCAGTTTTTAGCACACCATCGCTATTAGCCCCCATCGGGTTGTAAAAACTTTGCAGCGCTTGCACATAAATGGCGGCCGTGTTGTTGGCTTGCATCAAGGCTCTGTCGCTAGGTGAAAGCAAGGCATAACGATAGGGGAAATACAACGCCGCCCAGGCGGCTTGTTCAGACGTTTCGACTTTATCTTGAATAGAAACAAATAAGCCGCTTTGACTCAGTGCATTTGAAAATAAGCTGGCCGAGGCAATGGCCTTTTGTTCAGAAGCTTGCCCAATCAGCACCACCACTTGTCGGCTCATACGTGAAGAAAAGCGATCGATGGCGGTTTGAGTATTCGCTGGGTATTGATTTTTCGGCAGTAAAGACAATAAATTTGTGTTGATGTCAAAGCCGCCCAGCCAGCCTTTGCCCAACAGCAGCAATAAACCCAGGCAAAGGATAAGCCACAGGTAAAAAAGTGCGTTGTGCTGACGCTTGGATATCTTCATGAAGTCTGGCTACGTATTTTACTAAACAGTAAAGTCATCGTGTTGGCCTGGGTATCATTAACGATCACTTGTGTAATATATCGACCACCGCTTAGTACAATGGAGCGAATCACTTTGTTAATCGGCGAGGACTTGGGTGTCAGTGTCAATGACCAAGCGCTGGTGGTGCCAGAAAATTTCAGCTTAAACGTTTGCTGGATTTGATTAAGGTTCCCTTGAAAAGTCGACAAAAAAACCCGGGTAAAGCTAAAAACTACAGGCTGTTGGTCTTGGGTAATAACCGTTGGCGGCATCCCAGGAAACGTTTGGCTGATACTGTGCGCTGTCACACGCATCGTCGATTTAAACGGCGTGACTTGCTGCCAGGTCAAGCCTTTCGATTGAGACAGTGTGAAATGCCCTGTGGAAACCGCGGGTGAAGAGAGAAGTTTCATGTGGCGTATTTGCTTGAAATCGCCAGAGATAGCCGTGTCTTTGGATAACTGCGCTTTAACTTGCTCAAATGCAGCAGGCGAGGCTTGCGCTAAAGTGCATAAACCGCCTAACGAGCAAATCAAGATACTGCGTTGAGATAAAATTTTTATCATGCGTTTTTCAAGGCCTCAATTTTATCCAATAGTGCTTTTGGTGAAGCGTAACACATCGTTTTCTCTGCCATATTCACAGCCACTTGGATGGTATACGCCACAGACAGTTTCTCACCCGTGTTTGCATCTTCAATGCGATAATCAATTTTCAAGCGATTTTCATGCTCAACGAGCTCACTGATAATGTGAATGCGTTGTTGAAAGTGCAAAGGCTTAACGTATTTGATACGCATATCCACCACCGGCCAAGCATAACCTGAGGCTTTCATGTCCACGTAGTTATAACCTAACTTATCCAGCAGCTCACAGCGTGCCATTTCAAAATATTTTGCGTAATGGCCATGCCAAACTATTTCGATAGAGTCCACATCAAAGAAAGGGATGGTGAGTTCTGTTTCACACCGCAATAAAGGCTCATTCATCCGTGTATAGGCTCCCAGATTATTCGCTCACCAGCACTATACCCGACAAGAGGGTGAAGATCACGCCTTGCCATCTTGCTTTTCCTGCTCCGTCGGGACTTGCCAAAAGTCAAAAAAATTAAACCATTGGTAAGGGTACTGCTGACAATACTGACTTAGAAGCTTCGCATAGTGTTCAATGGCTGAGCGAAGCTTTTCATCTCGCTGAGGCCTTGAGATATCCAGCCGATCAGCGAAGGGCTCAAAAACGAGCTTAAAGCGTTTTTTACCGGTTTTAAGACAGAGCATAAAATACGCGGGACAGGCTAACACGCCAGCCAAGGTAAACGGGCCTTTCGGAAAATACGCAGATTCACCTAAAAAATCGACCGCAATGGATTGGGTGGGATTAGCAATGGCAGTACGATCGCCCACAATCACAATGTGCTCACCGGCATCCACTTTTTCTTTTAAGCGCACAGCCATCGCGGCATCCAGCTCTTCGGTTTCAATCAGATTAAGCCGATAGCTTGGGTTGATGGTTTGCAGCAAGTCATTCACGCGCTTGGCGTGTTTTGTAAACACAATCGCATTAAATGTGCGATCGGGCAAAAGGCTAGAGATGGCGCGCGCAATATCGATATTGCCGAGATGGGCTGTAAAAATCACACACCCGCGCGATTCGTTCAGTAACAACGTTTTATTAGGAAAATCCAGTTGCTCATGTGAGATATCGCCACTCCAACACGCAAGTTTATCCAAGACCATATCGGCAAAGGCATGAAAATGTTTAAACACCGATAAAGGTTTTTTAGATGGAACATGCAAGAGATAGCGTTTTGAATAAGATCGCATGCTAGCCTGTGTCAGGTAATAACCGAGCGTAATCGGATACAGCATGAGCCGCAGGAAAGGATCGCCTGCATAGCGATACAGTAAAACGCCGGATTTTAAGAAAAAGTGATTACCTGTTTCGCTAATGTTAGACCAATGCGTAGTTTTTTTTCGTGCAAGCGCACGCTTTAGCAATGAAGGAAAACGCGGCAACATGCCCAAAAAAAGCTTGGTGTGTAGCCAGCTAATCCCCACATTGTCTTTAAACAGTCGAAAATGTGAGACACCGTCTTTAGGGTAAGTGACTCGCGTAGGCCAAGAAACAATCGGAACACCCAGCCAAAACAGTTTAACCAGTATATCAATATCAAAGCCCATACGAGTCGCTAGCTTTTGACGAGAAATAAGCTGCATCACCGGCTCCAAAGGGTAAGCGCGAAATCCGCACATAGCATCATCGATAGCTAAGGACACGGTTTCAATCGCACACCAAAAATTAGTGACTTTCCTGCCGTGCACACGACTCTTTGGGGCGCTTTCATCGTAAATCGGCACGCCATTAATCACTGAAGTGGGATTATGGTTTATGAGCGATAAACATTCACCCAAGGCTTCAATATCATGCTGGCCATCGGCGTCGACTTGGATAGCGTGTGTAAAACCAGAGCCAAACGCCGCTTTCATGCCAGCGATCACCGCAGCGCCTTTGCCTTGATTATTATCCAAACGAACCAAGCGTAGGTGTTCGGCTTTTGCAAGCGTCTCTAAGGTTTGACGCGTTTCTGACTCACTGCCATCATCGATCAGAAGGCAGGGCAGATTAAACCGGTTTAGTCGTTCGATCACTGACGTTAGAGCGTGGCCATGATTATACACGGGGATGATGACACAGACGTTCATTTTACCTTCCCCGATGAATACTCCTTGCCGTGTCGATCTGAATAAGAAAACCTCCAAGAAGATTTTTCTTTTGAAAGCACTAGCTTTAGCACTGTATTAGGCTGAATAACGCGTGTAAATTTCATATTTTCGATATGCGTCACACTCGAAAAGCTCGGATCGAAAAACTGTTGAATCAGCTGTGAAATAATATGCAACTGCGCCACACCCGGCAGAATAGGCTGGTTTTCAAAATGCCCTTTAAAATACACCAAGCCCGGCCTGATGTTCATCACGATTGAAGCAGCATGAGCATCACAGTGACCGTCTAAAATATCGAGCTGATATTGGTTAAAATAAGATTGAGTCGCGTCGTCAGTGAGCTTGCCTTGTGGGTTTTGTGGTAAATTATCGATGAAACGAAATTGTTTTGGTACGATAACGGTATCGAAATACCCATTCATTGCTAAGGTTAATTCAGCACAAAACGCAAAACGCCCCTTATCAACAAACGCTTCAACGCCTTTTTCATTAAGCACAAGCAGCGCAGCCGTGCATTCTCGCGCTTGATTTAGCACCGTAACAGCTGCCTGTGCAATACCAGGCAAAGAGGATAGGCGGTGCTCAAGCTCACATAAAGAGACACGTTTGCCTTCAACTTTCACGACCCGGCTCGCACGCCCCAACAACTCAAAGTGTTTTTCATCCACAGTGCGAATCGTATCACTCATCATGTAGTCTGACTCTGCTATGTCAGAAAAAGGCGAGCGGACGTGTATACACTGCTTGCTTTCATCTTCATGAAAGCGGATGGTTGGAAAGACCTCAAAGACTTCATTACGCAAAGACTGTTGCCTAAACGCGACCGCACCGGTTTCTGTGCTACCAAAAATTTCTATAGGCCAAAGAGTGAGCGCTTGATGGAGTTGATTCGCCACGGAGTAACGTAAGGCACTGCCTGCAGAAAAGATAGCGTGTATGCTGTGTGGTGGACACGCTTCAAGGTGCAAGCGCGACAAAAATGCGGGGCTACTGATAAACACGCTTGGACTGGTATTTAATAGATCACGCCTGAATTCTGCCTGATGCTGTATCCGCTCGAGCCTAACCACGCGGCCAAACATTAACGGCCAAAGTAGGCCAAAGGTCAGACCATAAATATGTTGGTGGGACACGCTGCGATAAAACACACAGTCACGAAACGCCTCGTTGGCAAAGCTTGCTTCAAGCGCACAAAGCTCACGCACAAGCCCCGACCAAGAACGCTTCACACACTTGGGCTCTGCCGTACTGCCTGAGGTAAAAAAATGCAGGGTCGCCTGCTCGTCGAGCGAGGTGAGGTCGAATCCACTATTTGTAGCTTGGAATGTGTGCTGATCATCCAGGCAATCATCGTAAGCATGAGACAATAAGTGGAGTGTGCCAGATTGGTTATTTGGTAATACAACTGGCTCTGAACCTGCTAATAACACCGAAAACAAGGCCACCAAAAAATGATAAGGCTCATCAAAACACAGTGCGTAACGTTGTTTGGCCCGCAGCGTTTCCGTAAAACCTGCGATATCACGTAAAAAATCACGCGCAGTGATTTCACCCTCTTTATTTAAAAACAGTATTTTTTCGGGTAAGTCTAAAGCATTTTCGAGAAATTGAGTGATCATACCATCACCCGCTTAAAGAAAGGGCGAACACAGTATTCTATCAAAAACAAGGCCGCGATAAGCAGGTAAGATAAACCACCAGCATAAAACGCCCAGGCCGCCGTGCTCGCAAAACAGGCAAGGTAGGCTGCTATGGCCGCGTTAATGATAAAAAACACGCACCAAATTTTTGTGACCCAGCGAGTATAACGCACGCCGGCTTTGGGAAGGTTCGGTTCTTTCCATCGTGCCATACGCTCAATGACTGTTTGCTTTTGAAATAGCGATGATGCGAAAACCACAAAAAACAAAAAACTGACGAACACCGGATAAAGCTTCATGAGCAGCAGTGAGTTGCTCAGTGCAGCAATGCCGCAAATGACAATACCAAGGAGGCTTAAGCTTAGCGCGAAGGTTTTACCTAATACGCCAAGCGATTCTTTGTTTGATAGTAGGTAGTAGCGCAAAAGCAATAAAAACGCCAGCGCTAATGGAATGTAGCGTGGGAAACCTAGATGAAAACCGAGATAAACGAGAACAGGGTAAGCGACAACAAAGACAGCGACGAGCCCATTCAGCCAAAACTTCATGGCCTTTCTAGCTCGGCATAAATCACATTAACGACATCATTAACGGTTTTTACCGATTTAAATTCTTCAGGGTTGAACTTGCGATCTGTGAGTGTTTGCAAATGCACAATCAAGTCCACTGCATCAATACTATCAAGATCCAACTCTTCATACAGCAAAGCCTCACCGTGAATGTTCTCAAGCGGTGTCTCAAAAAGTTCATGCAGCGTGCGTTTAAGTTGTTCGTACATTTCTGCTTTGGAAGGTGTTGTCATTATTTATCCTGCATTATTGTTATTAATATAATTTTTCAGTGTGTTCACGGAGGTAAAGTGCTTCGGCGTGTCAGGGTCATCGGCATTGACGGTGATGTTATAGCGCTTCTTTAGCGCTACACCGAGCTCTAGCGCATCGATAGAATCCAAGCCCAGGCCCTCGCCAAAGAGTGCGGCTTCACTGTCGATATCGTCAGGGCTTACATCTTCCAGGTTCAAGGTTTCAATGATGAGCTGTTTTATTTCAAGTTCAGTCACAGGCATATTATCGTTCTCTTTCAAAATACTCAGTTAGCGTGCGGGTAAGCTCTCTGGCCAAAATCGAGTAGGGCCTGCCTTCATCAATGAAGGTTGAAGGTTCAAGGCGCGGGCCGACAGTGATCGTAAGCTTAGGTTTTTCTTTGGAAATTTTATACCACTTCTCACCTTTTTCAAGAATAGTAGGGCGGCAATGAATAGAAATTAAGCGGATTGGGCGCGTGAGCCGTACAGCGACCTGCGCAGCCCCTCGCTCAAGCTTTAAAGGCTGGCCAGCGCGAGAACGTGTGCCTTCTGGAAACATGAGAAGGTTGTGGCCCTGTGTCAGGGTTGCATCTATCGCTTCAAAGGTTGAAGCATCTCGCCGATTGGGGATGTAGCCTGCGGCTTTGACCGCGCCGGAGAGAAAAAAATTATCCCATAAAGCCGCTTTAACCATCGTGTCGCAACGCCTCAGGCGTGAAACAATAAACACGTAGTCGAGCAGTGTAGGGTGGTTAGCCAACCATAAGCAGCCTTTATCGTCAGCCAATTTTTCAAAGCCGATAAAGTCCACCGATCCAAGCCTGAGCAAGCGAAGCAATAAGGTAAAACAGGCAAACGTTCGGCTGATCGCCGCTTGTGCTGCGTATTTTTTCGCTTGCTTTGAGGGTAGCAACCAGATGCAGGGAATAATGAGATAAGCCAGGACCAAGCCACCCAGGCCAAAGGTGGCAAAGGCTATGCCCGTGCCCAATAGGCGCCAGCAGCGGCTCACCGCCTTCGCCTCAAAACCAGTGAACCAAGCGAGAGTGGCTGGTCGCTAGCGGCAGAAAGCCAGGCGGCCATCGCAGGCGCCATAGGTGAAGTTGCTGTTTCACTCTCGCTTTGCGCAGCAGGGACAAGACTGAGTACGGTTCCATTATCCACTTCAGCCGGCAATCTCAACACTAAACCCAAGGCGTAGCGTTCATCGGGTGTGATGGCCAAATCTTCGAACTCAATGGGGATGTGATCATCGGCAATCAAAAATAAAACGGTATGTTCAGGGTTCAGTGATAAATAGGCCAGTACTTCCAGTAAGCCCATCGTCAAAGTATTTTCACCCGCAGCCAAGGCACTGATATTACATTGCAGGCTATTCATCAGGCTGTACTGACCGGCAGACGCATTATGGACAGCCAGTGAAAACTGTGTTGGGGAGAAGGGCTCTCCTTTTTCAATGGATTTGAGTAGGCCCATCGAGCGATCGAGCTCACCGTGTTGCGAACAGAACAGGGCATAATCAAACACACGCCCTTCAGACAGCTGCTGAGCCACTTCCAGGGATAATTTCATGGTGGTTGAACAACGTCGTCGCACCATCGCAGGAATGCGCGATGTTTGCACAGCGTCCGATGTGATAAAAGCCCAATCAAGGACGGCAATGTGCTGTGTATCTAGCTTTATCATTTTTTACATTGATTTTTGAAGCGGGCTATCTTACCATCTGCGCTTTATTTGATCAACGAAATGCAAGAAAAAGGCATGTCTTTACACCATCATCAACCCAGTAAACTCAGCGCGCTAGACGCCAAAACTGAAGCACTCAAGCTCGCCTTTGCCCCCATCAGCTTTCAAGCCGCCTATGCGCTCGTGAAACTCGGCATTTTATCGCTGATTGCGCAGCATGGCGATGAAGGTTTAAGTGTGAAAGCGATCAGTGAAACGCTCAAGCTCAGCGAGTATGGTGTGCAAGTGCTGCTGGATTTGGGCCTTGATTTAAGCCTGGTATGGCGAGACGGCGAGCACTACATACTCGACAAAGTGGGGCATTTTTTAGTGACGGATAGCATGGTGCAAGTGAACATGGATTTTTGCCAGGATGTTTGCTACCAGGGCATGGCCTCGCTCTTGGACTCGATCAAAACGGGCAAGCCTGAAGGCCTAAAAGTCTTTGGCGACTGGCCGACCATTTACCCGGCTTTATCGAGCTTACCGGAACTGGCGAAATCGAGCTGGCACGCCTTTGATCATTACTACTCGGATAAATCGTTTCCGGATATCTTGCCCGAAGTCTTCAAACAACCCGTCAAACGCTTGCTCGACGTCGGTGGCAATACGGGCAAGTGGGCGTTATCTTGCTTTAACTATGATCCGCATGTGCATGTCACGATTGCCGATTTACCTGAGCAACTCGCCGTTGCGTCTGCGAATGTTCAACAAGCGGGCTTTGCCGAGCGCTTTTCAACGCACCCGGTTAATTTACTCAACCCCGAGGCCTCACTGCCGACAGGCTACGATGTCATCTGGATGAGCCAGTTTCTGGATTGTTTTTCACTCGAAGAAATACACTCCGTTCTAATCCGCACCGCACAAGTGATGACACCCAACACCCGATTGTATATTTTGGAAACGCTCTGGGATCGGCAAGATTTTGAAGCGGCGAGTTTTACCATCAATTGCACGTCCTTGTATTTTACGTGCTTGGCCAATGGCAACAGCCGCATGTACGAATCGAAAAATTTTCTAGACGTTATTCGCACCTCTGGCTTATCCGTGGTGAGCGAAAAAGACGGTATCGGCGCAGGCCACACACTGTTGTGCTGCCGCTTGACCGAGTAGATCAGGACACCTACACTCAACAACATCATTTTAAAAGGGGTAATTATGATGAAAAAAACCATACTCACTGCGACATTGGCTGGTTTGGCTGCTATCGCGATTAGCCAGCAAGCCTTCGCCGATGATCGCGCGGGCAATTTATCAATTAAAGAGGCGATGAAACCTACTCTGGTTCAAAAAGCTAAATTGGGTGATTCCGTCTCGTTTTATTTCGGCAGTCAATCGCATCCCGCAGTGACTAAAAAACTGGGCTCAGCCATAGCTTTGCAAAACACCAACGCATTTTTAAAATCAGATTTTAATGCTTGCTCTTGGGGCTTTCTAGGCGCGTTGAAAAAATTGCGCAATCAAGCTGAAGAAGCGGGCGGCAATGCAGTGATTAACATCCAATCTTACTTCATGACCACGAAAAACAAACCGATGAGCAGCACCAAATACGTCACCTGCGCAATTGGTGCGGCGTCAGCCAGAATCGTTTTACGCGGTGATATCGTTAAGCTTAAAAATTAGCGAGGTATTCACCCCGCCGAATGCAAAATTGTTCGACATGAAACAATGAGCGTTGAGTGCTCGCGGCGCGTTTTGAACGTAATCAAGGCGCGCACAATCTTCAGCCGGTGTGTCTAAATTTAAGGTGGGCATGACCCAACCTTCTCGCATCATTTCAATGCCGAGCCAGGCTTCAATCGCGCCACACGCACCGAGCGTATGACCAAAATAACTTTTCAATGAACTGATGGGCGTACGATCGCCCAAGACCGCTAATGTCGCTGCCGATTCTGCACTATCACCGGTTTTCGTTGCCGTACCGTGCGCAGAAATAAAATCAATATCAGAAGGTGTAAGCTTAGCGTCTGACAAGGCTAGCTGCAGCGCAGCCTGCATGGTTTCAGAGGAAGGCTGCGTAATATGCTTCGCATCGCAATTCGTGCCAAAACCGACAATTTCCGCAAGAATAGTCGCGCCACGCGCTTTTGCATGCTCATAGGATTCCAAAATTAAGGTGGCCGAACCTTCACCGATCACCAACCCATCCCGGTCACGATCGAAAGGGCGAGGCGTGGTGTGTGGCTGAGTGTTTCGCTGGCTGGTCGCATACAAAGTATCAAACACGGCCACCTGACTGACACACAATTCTTCAGCGCCACCGGCAATCATCACGGTTTGATGACCGTGCTTAATGGCTTCGTAGGCATAACCGATCGCTTGGCTGCCCGACGTGCATGCACTCGAAGTTGGGATCACACGCCCTGTGAGCCCGAAAAAAACGGCCGCATTCACCGCGCAAGTGTGACTCATGGACTGCACATACGTGGTGGCCGTGACGCGACCCACGCGTTTTTCAAAATGAATCGCCGCCAAATCGCACAAAGGGGGTGTGCTACCCGAACAAGACCCGTAAGCCACGCCGACTTGGCCACCGGATAAAAAAGCCTTGTCAGCCAAAAGACCCGATTGCTCGAGCGCACGCTCACTCGCCACAACCGCGAGCTTGGCCACGCGACCCATCGCGCGCGTTTGCTTGCGTGTGTAATGGGATGGCACTGAAAAATTCATGACAGGCGCTGCGAGCAGGGTGTGCAGGCCTTTAATCTCTCGCCATTCCTGCATCACACGTACGCCATTGTGTTTGTTTTGCATCTGCGATCGAATGGTTTGCCAATCTTGACCTAAGGAAGTGATACCCGACATGCCTGTGATGACAACACGTTGTGTCATGCCAAACCTCCATTAATGGAGATGACCTGTCGTGTAATGTACGCGGCTTCATCGGACATTAAAAAATTAATCACATTCGCGACTTCTTCAGGCTTGCCCATGCGACGCGCAGGAATATGTTTAAGAATTTCATCGATGTGCGCACCTTCCACCATCGCGGTATCGATCAAGCCTGGCGCTACACAATTCACGGTGATTTTGCGCTTAGCGAGCTCAACAGCCAGGGCTTTTGTCGCCCCAATAATGCCGGCTTTTGCTGCGCTATAATTCACCTGGCCACGGTTACCGACTAAGCCTGAGACAGAAGAAAGCGTAATGATACGCCCACCATGACGCGACTGAATCATCGGCATCACGCAAGGGTGTATCACGTTATAAAAGCTATCCAAATTCGTGTGTACCACGCGCGTCCAATCGTTTTCTGTGAGGCTTGGAAACACCTCGTCTTTGCAAATACCTGCGTTACTCACCACACCGTAAAAGGCGCCGTGTTGCTCAATCAGTTGCTCGATCGCGACACGAGTCTGCGCTGCATTGCCAATATCAAATGACACAGTATCCGCCTTGCCGCCGTGTTGCGTGATGGCTTCAACAGTGGCCATAGCGCCAGCTTCATCGCGATGATAATGCACAGTAATATGAAAACCGGATTGCGCAAGCCTGATCGCGGCAGCTTGGCCAATGCCTTTACTCGCACCTGTCACTAAAACGCGTCGTGTCATCGTGTGTGTTCTCCTGTCATTAACACGGCTAGGCCCTTGTCATCAGGCTGATACGCTGAGAGTTTGGCTTTTGCAAGGCAATCATTATCGCAATAAATCTCACAGCTGAACACCGCCATTTGATCATCCATCAGCACTTTTTCGGCTCGTATCAAGAGCTCATCACCACAGGCAAATTCAGACACGGTAGATGAAAACTGTCGAACACTGATCAGAAAGCCTAGCCGAGGCTCATCGTGCCCGCCTTGTGCGCTGGCAAAAGCTGACATCGCTTGCGCCATCATTTCCACGCCCACATGCGCAGGCACGCTTTGCCGAACTGGATCAAAAAAAAGATGCTCAGAGGTGACGCTTGCTTTGGCTGTAATGGTTGACTCACCTATCTCAAGCACTTCATCCAAAAGTCGCATCGGCGGTTTTTGCGGCAGCAGTCGATCTAAATCGTATTTCATCCGCAAGCCTCGAGTATCAGTGAGACATTGCTACCACCAAAGGCAAAGGCATTACACATGAAGCGGCCATGTTTGAAAGGCTCTGTTTGTGTGAGTAAGCGAATCGGTGAGAGCGCCGGGTCAGACGCGTTTTTAAGGTGTTGAGCCGGCAATTGCTTAGAGGGATTAAAAGCCGGTGATAACAGTAGGGCGCAAAGCGCAATTTCCACCGCACTGGATGCACCGAGTGTGTGACCCGTGAGTGATTTGGTGGAGCCGCACCAGGGGCCTTGTTCGTCAAACACGCGGTGAATTGCGCAGGCTTCGGCTAAATCATTTTTCAATGTGCCTGTGCCGTGTGCATTCAAATACTCAATCTCTTCAGGGTTGAGCTTAGCTTCTTGTAGGGCTTGGCGCATGGCAAGCACCGCACCTTCACCTTCGGGGTGTGGCGCTGTCATATGATAACCATCGGAAGACTCACCAACGCCGGATAAGCGCAGGGCTGAAGGTTCACGTGACACAATAAACAAAGCAGCACCTTCGCCTAAAGTAATACCTTTGCGCTGAGCGCTAAACGGCGCGCAGATTTCATCAGAGAGCAAACCCAAACAGTCAAAGCCATTAAGCGTCAGCTCGCACTCACTGTCTGCACCCCCGACAATCACCGCATCACACAAGTTCGCCTGTAATAAACGTTTCGCCGCCGCAAACGCTTTACCACTGGAAGAGCAGGCTGTTGATATTGTGTAATAGATGCCACCAAGCTTCGCGTAACGCGCTAAAAATTCAGCACAAGAACCCGCTTCTTGTTGGATATAGTTGAACCACTCCGGAAACTGGCCCCGACGCATTTTCTCTTTGTAAGCCGCCTCACCTGCAGCAATGCCTGACGTACTGGTGCCTAACACCACGGCAATACGCGAGGCGCCAAACTTTTCAATTAAAGCTTCAACAGAAGGTTTTATACGATCATACGCGGCGGCTAACAAACGATTATTGCGACAATCATAGCGAGACAAATAGGCAGGTAGCACGGAAAGCTTTTCATGCACACGCGCTATACGTGTTGTGCGACCTGAAAACAAGGCCGTATATTCATCGATCCCGGAAGTGTCGTTTTGAATCAGCCTGCGATAGACATCGTTTTTATTCGCCCCCAAAGCAGACATGACGCTAAAATCATGAATGTAAATCGGATGAGCGTTTTTCATAAAAATGCACTGCTTACCTTAAGCGATCACTTCAGCAGCTTTTGAAGGCGCGCACTTGGCCACACACTCAAGCAAATCGTTTAAGAACTCCGATAGATGCTGCGTCATGATATAGAAATCCGTATCAAAACGTTCAGCTTCTGTCTCAGAGCTTTGTGCTTTGGACAGCTCTTTTAAGGCCACATCAAATTTTATGCTGGTGATATCAAAATCCCGGTTGATTGTAAAATCGATGCGATCTTGCCAATTCATACGAAGCTCAGTCACCCAGTAATTGTCATTCAACAGTTGGCTAAATAGGGGGCTGGCCAAATCATGGTCTTTGGTGCGGATGGCGCGGGCTGTATCATCGGGATCTTTCAAAACACAGCGCGGCAGCAGGTAAAAGCCTTTGGGTGCTTGAGCTTTCAGATAATCGGTGAGCAGGGCGCTGACCGGTTGAGTGACGGCCGGCACCAAAGGTGTATTCGGGCAAGCTTTTTGAAAGAGCGACAGAAACTTCTCGATTTGGCGCTTTGAGGTGGTGTTGAGCACCAAGCACTGCTTATGGGTATCGATATAAGAATAAAATTTTGTCTTTCTCGAGAAGGCCTTAGGCATCAATGTTAAAGTTAATTCTTCTTTTAAGGCTTGTTTTTCAGCACGAGAAACACGGCGATGCTCCTCGGCTTCAATGGTCAAAATTTTCTCGGCTAAGGCTTCTCGCACCACACTGGCTGGCAGAATTTTCTCCTCACCTTGAAGGCAAAACATCATATAACCGTTGGCCGCATGCACCAAGGGCGCCTCATCGCCCTGGCCGACAGGCGGCACAAAACCGTAGCTGTACGAGAAACTTGGCGGGCAGGCTCTAAAGGCAAAGGTGGCCAGTTGTTCAGCCAAGGCGTCCGGCTCATAAGCCATTTTATTGTCTAATGTATACACGCGTAGCGCTTTGAACCACATAGGGCTTCCTCACTCAAACTGTTGGATAGGCTGCAGTGTAATGGCAAGCGTCCAGCTTGACAATGCTGGGGGCAAATCATTAGTCTAAGCGACCAGAATACAGGAAGTTATTATGCGTATTTTTTCAACACTGACTCCTTGCATAGTATGTCGAAAACAGCACTAAAAACCCGTTGTGGCTGGGTGAATAACGACCCTTTATACATCGACTATCACGATAAAGAATGGGGCAGGCCCATTCACGACGAGCGAGAGTTGTTCGAGTTTCTGATCTTAGAAGGCATGCAAGCCGGTTTAAGTTGGTACATCGTGCTCAAAAAACGTGATGCATTTCGCAAAGCGTTTGACAACTTTGATGCAGCAAAAATCGCACGTTACACACCGAAAAAAATTGAAGCACTCGCAAAAAATGAAAGCATTATTCGTAACCGTTTAAAACTGAATGCGGCCGTGAGAAATGCAAAAGCGTTTTTAGCGGTGCAAAAAGAGTTTGGTAGTTTTGATCGTTATATCTGGAACTTTGTCGGCGGCAAACCCATTAAAAACCATTGGCAGAGTTTAAGCGAGGTGCCGTGCCTAACCGATATTTCTGACGCCATGGCCAAAGATTTAAAAAAGCGCGGCTTCACCTTTGTGGGCACCAAAATTTGCTACGCCTTTATGCAGGCCACCGGTATGGTCAATGACCACGTGGCGAGCTGTTTTCTCCACCCAAAATGAGCATTTCGTTTTGGGGCCGACAATACGTTTCTTTGAAAAAGAAAAGGCTAAGCACCAGCGCAATCACATACATCAGCGGCAAAAAAGCTAAGCCATATTGAAAATCCAACACGCTCAAGTGATCGGCATTTCCGCCGTGGCTCACATGCGTAATCACCGCGCCAATCAAAAGCGGCAAAATCGCGCCGAGTAAAACAATGACGCCATTGTTTAAACCCAAGGCACTGGCTTTGACATCGGGTGCATTGTGCTCTGCAATCGCAGCAAATCCGAGATTTTGCCCCGTAGCGGCTAAACCTAGCATAAAAAACAAAGCTTCATATTGCCACATAGCATGAATAGGCGCGTAGATAATTAAAAGCGTGCTCATTAAACCGAGCAAAGCGCATAAAATAAAATAAGGCTTGCGGCGCCGGCTTAGGTCCGATAAAAAACCAAAACCTGGGCAACCTATCGCATAGGCAATCCAGGCGATTGAAATCATGTAGGCTGCACTTTGTTGCGGCAAGCCTTTAGCCTGCAAAAAATCCGTGCCCCAAACCGCCGCAATCGCGGCAATCGACACATAGTTTGTCGCCGAATAAAGAGCCACCACCCAAGTTTGAGGCGTTTTAAACAAGTGTTTTAAGCGAAATAAAATCGGCTCGGTTTTCGATAAAAACAACAACCGTTTTTTCGCGCCCTTGGGTTTGTCTTTCACAAACAATAAAGACAATATGGACAACACCAAACCGAACAAAGCAATGCCGCTAAGTGCGATACGCCAATTGGTGTGCGTATCAACCAACCAGGTAATCAGTGGGCCGCCGGCTAACACGGGGCCCATCGTGCCGATAAACTGCGAAGCACCCGCAAAAAATGCGAAGTACTGTCTCGGAAACCAATTTGATGCGATCACCAGCAAACAGACAAAGGCAAACGAGGAACCCAAGCCCATGAGCACGCGGCCAAGCACCGCCGAGGCAAAGCCTGTGGAATGCGCGAATAAAAACGTGGCGGCAGCACAAGCGAGCGTAGCAACGATCATGTTCAACTTCACGCCAAATTTATCCGCCAATACACCCACCGGCATTTGCATCGCGGCATAGGCAAAATAATACGCTGAACCAATCAGCGTGAATTGCTCGATGGTTAAGTGAAGGTCTGCAATAACTTGGTGTGCAATCGAGCCGACAAACGTCCGCAAGAAAAACTCATACAAGAAGAACAGGGCGGCGATAAACCAAACCCATAAACCCAATATGGTGATACGTTGTTGTATGGCTTGCATGTCTACTGACCTGCATCCGGATGAGTCTCAGCATGCCAGTCTTCAAGGTGTGAAGCAGCGCCAGATAGGCGCTCGAATGAAGCGAGCCGAAATAGTGATACGCCCTCATAGACCAATGGCAAATTGTTCATGCTCACAACAACACCCTCATAAGGGGCCAGCACCGACACATCGGAACCTGCACCAAAAGGATCTTTGATTACGGTCAGGCGTTCACCTTTTTTAACGGACTGCCCGAGCTTAATATCGCTGTGGCTCACACCACTGGTGGGCGAGCGCACCCAACGGGTATCGCGCACCAAAAAGGAGCTTTGTTTAGAGGATTTAGCCTTCGTGCTTGGCGCAATCATGCCTAAATGGCGTAAGCTATTGATCACGCCTTTCAAACCGATGCGAATCGACGATTCATCAAAACGCATCGCTTCACCGGCTTCATAAACAATGTAGGGCACTGTTTTTTTATTTGCATAGGCTCGCAAACTGCCTTTGGGTGCCGCCACTTCGGCAATCACCGGTGCGTCGAACGCACGCGCCAGGGCTAATTCATTTTCATGGTTATCGCTGGCAAACACTTGCGGCAGATTGGTGTGGTTTAACCAGCCGGTTTGTAAATCGATGCAATAATCGGCCAAAGAAAAAATCTCGGAGCAAAATAAATTTGCTAATCTTGCCGCGTGTGAACCGTGCTCAGAACCTGGAAAACTCATGCCCAATTCGGCACCGCCGGGCAACGTGCGGGACTTATTAATAAAGCCATACACATTCATAATTGGCACAGTGATTAACGTGCCTTTGAGTTTCTTTAAGTGACTAGATTGCATTAAACGATGAATGATTTCCGCACCGTTAAGCTCGTTGCCGTGCATGGCAGCAATCACTAATAAACACGGACCGGCTTCTTTTCCGTGCACGACTTTAATCGGCATGTACATAGGCGCACAGCTGAATAATTCGGGCAGGGGCAGGGCAAGAGAGGCGCTTTCGCCGGGGTGAATCGTTTCATGATAAATTTTTAACTTACTATTTTTCATACCGTACTACTATCATCTATCGGACGCGCATGATAACAAAGATCGCTTTGTTTCTCAAATGGACGGCGAAAAGTGTACTTGAAGAAGAAAAGCCAGAGGGCAAGAAAAAGTGAGCGCACAGATCTAGGCAACGTCACTAAAGTAGCCTGTCTTTTGTGTTTGAGGGATACCACTTCAAGGACGCCGTGAACCCATCCTTGGGGGCTCTGGGTTCGGCCTCCTGCCTCACACAGCCTCTCAGCGATACCCCTCAAACACTTTATCGACAGGCTATTTTATTCAACGCCAGAGGTTGGTTTTGGCGAGCGTGACAAGCTCATCGCCGCGGCCGCTTAACACCGCCTTGGTCGCGTACAGACCAAACCCTTTGACTTGCTCGGCGGTGACTTTTGGCGGCATGATCAATTCGGTGCGATTGCTCACCACGTCTAACACCACAGGGCCATCATGCGCTAAACATTCATCGATCGCGCCGGCTAAATCTTGCGGTTTTTCCACGCGTATGCCGTGTATGCCCATCGCGTTGGCCATGTCAGCAAAATTCGGATTCTGCAGCTCTGTATCCGCATCCAAAAAGCCGGTGGCTTTCATTTCAAGCTCCACAAAACCTAATGTGCCATTATTGATGATGATCACTTTCACCGGTAAATTCAGCTGTTTTAAGCTAATCACATCGCCCATCAACATGGTAAAACCGCCATCGCCGCATAAGGCAATCACCTGGCGGTTTCGATCGTAACACTGCGCGCCGATCGCTTGTGACAGTGCATTGGCCATGGAGCCATGATTAAACGAGCCTAGCAAACGTCGCCGGCTGTTTAATTGCAAATACCGTGCCGACCAGACCGTGGGCGTGCCCACATCGCAACTGAAGACCGCATCGTCAGCCGCTTTTTCGCTGAGTAATCTCACCAAGGCTTGCGGGTGCACCACGCGGGTTTTATCGCTCACCACCGCGAGCTCATCCAAACCTTCGCGCGCTTTTTGATAGTGCGCGCGTGCGGTGGCTAAATGTGCATCGTCGGCTTTCACGGTTAACTTAGGCAATAAGGCATGAATCGTGGCTTTCACATCGCCCACCACACCTTGTGTTAAACACGCACGCTTGCCGAGGTTCGCCCCCTCAATATCCACCTGGATAATATTCGCTTTTTCGGGATAAAACTGACGATACGGAAAGCTAGAGCCCAAGATGAGCAGGGTGTCACAGGATTCCATGGCGTAATAACCGGATGAAAAGCCAATGAGGCCTGTCATGCCCACATCGTAAGGATTATCGTGTTCCACATGCTCTTTACCCCGTAATGCGTGCACCACTGGTGACTTTAAGGCTTCGGCAAGATTCAAGAGCTCATCGTGCGCGCCAGCACAACCTGCACCGCAGAGAATCGTCACTTTTTCGCTACTATTCAGCAAATTAGCCATCTTATCTAATTCATCACTGGAAGGTATGATCACCGGATTAGGCCGCTCGAGCTTACGCGGCAAAGGCGCATTTTCACAGAGGGAGAGGGCCACATCGCCCGACAGCACAAGAACCGCCACACCACGCTTGGCAATCGCCGCCTGCATGGCCAAATTCAGCATGTGCGGCATTTGGCTAGGGCGCGAAACCACCTCGCAAAACACGCTGCATTCTTTAAACACCGCCTCAGGGTGCGTTTCTTGGAAGTAATTCGAGCCGATTTCAGTGCTCGGGATATGCGCGGCAATAGCCAACACCGGTACTTGATTGCGTTGGCAATCGTACAAGCCATTAATTAAGTGCAAATTGCCCGGGCCACAGCTACCGGCACAGACCGTGAGCTCACCGCTCAAAGCCGCTTCAGCCCCTGCCGCAAACGCGGCCACTTCCTCGTGACGCGTGTGTATCCACTCAATGCTTTTTTGCTCGCGCAGGGCATCGGTAATGCCGTTGAGCGAATCGCCCACGATGCCGTAGATCCGCTTAATCCCTTGCGCATTTAAACTATCGACCAAGACTTGCGCCACATTGTGATGAGCCACGATAAGCTTCCTTGTTTGTGTAACATGAGCATCGAGTATAGGCCGGTGAAAAATAAAATGTCAAAGTCTGTAAGATGTTAAGACTTTCTTAACAATGTTGCTGAACAATGACATACTCAAGCATCGAATGACGAGCCCAATAATCAATGACAAGCAGGCATAGGGATATACAAATTGCAGTCACGCGTCTTTGCAATGAGGCCATAGCTCAAGAAGCAATATCCAAGCGTGCTCTTGCAATTCTTGAGGCGCTTAAGCTTCATATACTCCGAACCAAAGTCGAACAAATCACCCAGCCTTACGCTCTATTTGCTTCCTCAAAATCTCCTATAGATACCGAAAACGAATTGCGCACGGCCAAGGTATTGCAGTATGCCATCGCTAAACTTAATCAACTAAAAGCGTCTCTTCGCCCAACAGAGTTAATAACAGAATTAACGACGCTCGCACAAAGTGGGGCTGAGCCCGCAGGTGCAAGCCCAAGAAGGCCAGCGATGGGCGCTGCAGGTCCATCAAATACCGTCAATCCCTTAAATGTATTGTCCACATCATTCAAGGGCTATTGGGATACTTGCCAAAAACGCATAGAAACCTTATTACGCAAACAAGCGCCGTGTGTTAACGCCAGCACGCGAAGTAATCGGGCAGATCTAGATTTTAACCTCAGAGAATTTATTAAGTCAGTTAACACCTTATTTAAAACACCGGCACCATTTGAAACATCGGCACCATTTGAAACACCGGCACCATTTGAAACACCGGCACCGATTGAAACCCTGATAATCAACATCAAGAAGCTCTACGAAAACCAGGTTTTTAATACGATGAGCCAGAAAAAAGGCATCATGCCAGACGCTGCTTACCGTATTGAGAAAGAACTGAACGCATTCATTCGGTTTTTTAGCCGACACTCGAGCGGCATTAAACATTTCGCCCCTAAAAAGCACCCGCTAGGCCGGCACAACCCCGCCAGTTTGTTTTATCAGTCTCAGCAGCAAGCGATCGAGAGTCGCGATTCTCAACAACTCGACATTACAATGAGTTAAACACACTACGTAGGTATTCACCAAGCCTAAACCTTAAGGTTTCCTTAATCTTTCTACGCCATGCTCAATACAGGGGAAAAAAGGGGAAAGTTATGCGTGGCCGAGAAGTACGCCGTGGTTTATCATTTAACCCAACAACACCTAGTGGACAACGCCCCGGTGTGGCGACACTACAACCTCCCAAAGAAAGCCCGAGCGTGATGACGGCTGAATTTCTTGCCGCTCAAGCAGCAGCACTATCAACACCTAGTCAACAATCTGCGCAAGCGAACACTCCTGGCGATCCTTATACTCCCGGCAATTTCAACTCTGAGATCTTTGTATATACAAGCATCGATATCGCACGTCTTATCAACACCAAAACGGTTGAACTTTGCGATGCAGCGATAAGGGCTATTGACGAGCTTGATCTTGCGGCAGACTTAAAAGAAGCGATCAAAAAACACTTCAATGATCTCAAGTGGGGCACCTTACCCAGCACCTTCGACCCTAAAACGATTAACCTAGATAAGCACACAACAAGACTGGCGAATTGTATCACGGCGCTAAAACAGTATGGAGCTCATATTCAAACTTGGATTGCTGCGTTAGAAAACTTAAAAGAGCAGGGCGATGCGCTTATAAAAGAATTCAAAGCACCAACTCAACAACCGGAAAGTGTAAGCTGCCGCCCCTGTTACACGCCGGGTCGAACCCCGGGAGCTTCAACGCCGTATTCAACATTCAGCGTAACCTCTGAGGCGCAATCGCCCGACATTTTCACAGGTGCAAACCGTACCCTCACAGAGTTTTGCCGCTTAGGCTTTGAATTCACAGCCGAACAAGAGGCGCCTCCTGCAAGGCAGCCCGATCCTTTATCACCGCTTGCATGTCCAGCGGCCACACCACATCAACCCGTGAGACTCAGCTCAGACGACACGCCAATCCATAATAAACGTCAAGATTTAAGCCAAGAGCACCAATTATTTCAAGCTTATTTTCGCCCGCTCATTGCAAGGTTCGAAGAACAACAAGCACGCTACATCCCAACTCAGCACAAGCGATTGGGAAGAATTAATCAAACCCTATCTGAGTTAAACCGCATACTTGATGATTCCGGCTTAAAAATCCCACAAGCTATCATAGCTTGCATGAAATCTGCCTATGAACAATATTTTTTCACGCCTGCCAGCGAGGCAAAACGCCCAGAAAATTTACTGACTATTGAGCGAGAATTTGAAGCTGAAATCCGTGAAGCGGTACTCTTTTTGAGTAACAACACGATTGATCTTTACCAGAGCGTAGGCCAATTACGATTGCCGACTGAGCAAGAAACATCGCTAACTCAACACGAGCAAGAAAAGCTAAAACAACTGAAGCTCAACCTTTTTAGATTAATTCGTGAATCTGAAACATCACAGGTACCCGCTGGTGAAAGCCAGGACGTCATAAATGCTTTTGCAGCAAAACTGAAAACCTTGTTGTTTGCAGATAAGCAGATTTCAAGCGAAGAAGAAGTGGAAGCCTTAACGCAATATGAGCTGCGTAGTGCTGACGAGATTTTGTTTGAGGTTGCTATCATTTACGAAGATAAGTTTCTCACCCCGTTGAGTCGGCACGGCCGCTTTATCCCAGGTATCGCGTATAAATTTGAGCAGCAAATTCGCGAAGCAGCAGGCGAGAGGCTTTCTCGCCTTTGTAACTTACAAAGACTGACAAAAACAGATATCGCGAGAGTCGTTCTTGGCAAAGTGCTTGAGCTTTGTGAGACCATGCCTGAAACATTAGCGCAAAACCTTCAATCACAGATCAATGCACTAAAGTGGAGCACGTTAACCAGCACCGCGAATCCAGACGCTGCTGATATCAGCATTGTTGTGGAAAAGCTCGATGAGCTATTCAAAAAACTTCCCCACCGTAGCGACTACCATAGAAAATTAAGCATATTCCGCAAAAAGATGAATCTGCTCGCAGCTGAGTTCAATCGCTTAGGTATGCCAAGCGGTGCTCAACAACCCTTTAGTGCTAACCATACAACACTGATTGAATTTTGCGAGTTTGATTTTAACTGTAAGGAAGCGATAGAGCGGCCTATGGAAGGCGCTTCACCTCCGGTGGCTCAAGCAGCCAGCCCGCGTCCAGGAACCATCGAAAATCATGAACAAAAACCAAGCCCTCAAGCGTATGCAGCAGAAGAAAAAGGGCTATTTCTGTCATATCTTCAAAATTTAATGTCAACATTAGAGCAGCTCACTGCGACTACAGAAGGTACGGTTTCATCAGCGCTTGAGGTATTCATTGCGAACCTACGAGAACACCATAGTAAAGCACTTTATGATTTGATCGTAGATACGCTTGAGACGGAGCATTATGGCGCAGCTGAAAGCGTGACAAGACAACAGATCGTCAGCGAGTTGCGCGAGTCTTTTAAGACAACCTTTATTGATGCCGTTTCTCGCGATCCTTCAATTCCAAAATCCGCCAATGCTATTCTAGAAAAAGTTAATGGCGCATTAAGTGTGCTTGGTGCTGCGCCTTTTGATCGTACGACACTCACTGTTAAGCCAGAACCCGTGTATGGTACACTAAGACAAAAATCAGACTGTGCTTTCGCTCGTAGAACGCTTGTAGAGTTTTCAGACCGAGTCATAGGGAATATAAACCATTACCCTCCACATTTGCGCAAAAAAATTCGCAATCTTTTTACCGAATTAAAATTACGTACAATACGTAGCAAAGTCGATATCATCCAAGACGTAGTGGAAGAAGTTAATGTCTTCAATTTGAACCTCGTGAAAGCCTCCCTAAAGCCTCACAGCCCATGTCCCAACATTAGAGAGCTAATCGGCGAGATTGATGAAAATTTAAACCTCATTAAAAGCAATACCACTTATTATGAAATCGCACAGGAAGAACAAACAAATCGTGAAATGACATTATTCAAGGACTATTTTTTAAACTTGGCCACACAACTTGAAGCGAAAGCCAACCATCTTGGAAAAGCGCCTCGTGCATCAACAAATCGTGCACGTGAAACAGCTAAAACAAAGCTTCAGGATTTTATCGCTGAATTAAGAAAAATATTGACTCCAGCTAAAGTTCCCTGTGTATTGTCGAAAGGCCCGGCAGGGACCCGCAGCGAAAAAGAAATTACGAAGGCCATTAAGGCTGCCTATAAACAATACTTCTTTGATCCAATGAAAATAGGTGTTGAGGGCAGTACAATGCCTGACTTTGTCTACGATGTCGAAAAAGCCGTTCGCAATGCTTTACTGTTCGTGAGCCGAGATACGATTGATATTGAAAACCGTTTTGCGCCCAAAAAGCACCCTTTACATAAACACCACGCTAGCTTCTACGCAAATCAACAGCAAAGCGCAGGAAGCGCTTGTGGCAGAGATAACATAGTCACAAGGGTTCAATGCTAAAAATAACATGAAAACCCGCAAGAGCTTTGCTAAGCTAGCCTAAACGTTAACCAAGGACACTTCGCCATGATGGCACTTTTATTCACGTTACTCGCTGTATGTGTTCTGCTCGCCGCCTTTGGGCTGCGTCGCGTTGCCATCGCGTGTTTTATCATCACCTTTATCTTGGCTTGCTTGTGGTTTATGCATCACATGAGCGCCAGCATTGAAATCCATTTGTGAGGAGGGGGGGGTATGAGCACAACCACGATCAAACTCATCGAGCGCACGCTCAATGCCTTAGAACTTTGTGGCATTATTGTGGTTTTGCTGGCCGCCTTTGTGTTTCAGTTTGCCTTTGGCGAGCTACCATGTCCCTTGTGTTTATTGCAACGTGTGGGCTTTGTGATGATGGCCTTTGGGTTTATGTTAAATTTACGTTTTGGTCTAAGGCCGAGTCATTATGCCCTGGTGATTTTAAGCGCGCTGTACACCGCCTTTGTTGCACTGCGCCAGATTGCGTTGCATGTATTGCCGGGCAGTGGCGCCTACGGTAGCCCGTTTTTGGGTTATCACATGTACACTTGGTCGTTTATTCTATCCATGGTGATTATTGTGTTCACCACCATCATGCTCTCCATCGATCGGCAATATTTCCCCGTGACTGGGCTTAAGCGCAATAAGATTGTAAGCTATGTTCTTATGCTGATTGTGCTCGGGTTCATCGGCGTGAATATCGTCTCGACCTTGATGGAGTGCGGCATCAAGCAATGCCCGGATAACCCCACAGGACAAACGCATATAAATTTTTCCCCATAAAGTTAAGGCATGTATCCCGCCAAAACGCAAGCCTGAGTTTAAGCCAACCAATCTTTCTTCACATTGCTCGTTAAGCGAGATTGGTTGCGTTTTTCACGCAAAGCATCAAGCGTCTCATCGCCCACTTCATGCGGGCGGGCGATGAAGGTGGTGGAGTGTGCATCGGCGATTTCGTCTTCCGGGCGGCCTACGGTGTAGTAATAGGTGGCGATAGATTTACGGGTCATGCCTTCAGGGCAATTTAAGGGCTCTGGGTGACCGTGATAGGAATGCTCAGAAGTCGTGAACACCGCCAAGCGGTTGAACAGCGGTAAAATCTTCTTTTCGCACTGGTTTAACACATGGCGACCATTTTCACGCTTGCCAGACCACAGCTCAAAATAACCACCGTACTCTTCTTCCCAACTCTGGTTTAAATACAGTAAAACATTCAATCGCCGTTCAAGCTTAAGCTTTTTGTAGTGGTTAAAGTCGATGTGCACATCGAGCTTACCGCCGGGCTTGATTTGATGAATACCGCCGCCACGGTAATACGGATCGGGAATAATGCCATCAATGCCCGTGAGTTTTTCCAAAAAACATAAAAACACCGGCGAGTTCAGCGCGTACAAAATACTCGAGATGGGCGAGGGCAAAAGACCCACCTGATCAAAGGCGAGCTTTTTCTCCAGAGGATTGTCATAGCGGTAAAAATCCAGCTCTTCGGGCTTGGGAAAGGCATCGACCGCGGCCTGCACAGCGAGCTCGTTCAAAAAGTTATCAAACACCGCATGAGAGAAAGGCGCTGCCGTTTGGTAGGCTTGCGCAGACTGCTCGGCCAGGGCTAATAACGCTTTTTCATCTTTGAATATTGCTGTCATGGCACTATTTGCTCTTTGTTTTCACTTAAGGGCATGATACCGAAAATGATTAGGCATGCAACAGTACCTTTTTGTTCAGCAGCCTTAATAATTAGTATTAACGAATAGTTAACACTGACTTGCTTTATATCAATATACTCGCCCTTTAGTTATCGTAAAATGTACCCTGTAAAACAAAAACGAGGCACAGGTCATGAAGAACACATCAAATTCCCATCACTCTTGGCAACTTAAGGCTTATGTCGACTTTTTTGTCGCAGCAGAAGCCGGTGATACAGAGCGCCTAAAAGCGCTCAGCAGCGAAAACATCGTTTGGGACTTTAATGCCGGAAGTCAAACTAAAGAGGGCTTGCCCTGGATTGGCCTGTTTCAAGGGCATGATGAAATTATCCGTGTCGCACAAAAAATCAAACCCTTCAAGATTGAGGTCTTAACACGAGAGTATGATTTAATCATCGAAGACACATCACGATTGATTGTCTTTGCAAAGGATACCATACGAATGTTTGACACAATCGCCATTGAAAATATTCATTTTGCCAATATGGTTGAATTTGAAGGAAAGAAAATATGGCGTATTAAAACAGTAGAAGATAATACACGGATATTAAGCGCGTATAAAGACTGGCAAGAGCGCGAAAGAAGACCAAAGGCGCGCTCTATGCGGTAGCTCAGCAGGTCCCACCGTGAATTAAGAGATAGGTTGACACGCTAGTCGCCGAACGTCATCACGCCATTATCGTCTGGTTGTTCAGGGCAATTCATTTCAGCATTCGGAAATTGCCAGATCAAATTAACCTTGGTGAGATAAACACATTGAAATAGACTAGGCTCTAGCAACACATCATAAATACAGTCAATGTCTGAGGGCTCTGAGTTGGTACCGACTGACAACCCAAAGACAGGAATCGGATCCATCGAATCGGGATCACAAGGCACGAGATTGCCAGCCTTTATATTCGCAGGCGAAGCCTTGGAAGCGACGGTACTGGGCGATGCTTCCATCCTGGCATCGGCGCCCGAAAGCAACCAAGTGTCAGTGTACAGGGTGGTGTTAGTTTGATTATTAATAAGCAGGGAGGCTTCGCCATTGAAGGCCTGCTTGGCAACGGCCAAGACACTTAGTGAAAAAAAAAGCACGATACCGACAGCGTGGATTCGAATGGCTTTCATAATTTCCCCCTTGGACAATGACACCACATAACGAATAACCATAGTCTACTCGTCGAATGCGCTTAAGCAAGGGAAAAAAAAGTGGCGCTAACCCCATGGTTTTAGCGCCACTTTTTTAAAATGCCTAGCGATTAACTAAGAGGCAGGCGTTACGTCGATATTGCCGTTATCAACCTTGCACTGGATGGTTGAAGAGGCAACCGGCAAAGCTTGAGCATCAACACGCTCATCACCATTTTCATCTTGATATACATGATAAGAACACGCTGAGCCTGCGCCTTGCCCTGTGATTGTGACCACGAACGAAGCCATGCGCGCATGTGGTCGCACTTTACAGATTGAGCAATTTTTGTCAAGCCAAAAATGCAGTGGTCGACAAGAGCAGCCCTTTAGAACACAATAACATTCTTCACCCCCCTGGGAGCAAACCTCATGAACTCAACACCACGCATCGAATTTCACGGCCAGACAATTGACGTGTTACTACAGAAATCACAAACGCCCAGTCAGGCAGAATGCTTTCACTACACTTTGCCCAAAGGTTCAGAGCCCGTGCCCGCGCATATTCACGCAGAAGAAGAGGAGTTCTTTTTTATCATTGATGGCCAGGCATGTTTCACAATCAATGGCGAAAAGCGCATCGCCAAAGCCGGAGACTTTATTCCCGTGCATCGCGGCACGCCGCACGGCTTTCAACAACACGGTGACAAAGACTGCATCATGTGGGTTGTGGCAAGCGGAAAAAATTCTTTGGCCGATTACCTAAAAGGCGTGGCTGAAATTCTTAATGGCAATGACAGCGAAGCACTCGCGAAAGAAAGATTTTTGGCCTTATTTAAGCGCTACGGCGTCACCATTCCAAACTTCGAGCTTTAATAGGTAGCCTATGAAATTTTGTAAAAAAACTGACATCATCAAGCGAAACAACGCAGACAACTGCGTGGTGTCTGAATACCCCACCAACGATCAAGACCTAGATTTCGCTATCGTTCGTGTGGATGGCCGATACCCTGAAACTGGCTTTGCTGTGAACCGCGAGGTGAAGGAAATTGTCTATATTGGCGAGGGCAGTGGGTTGGTTTTTGTTGAGAACCAGCGCATTGAGCTCAATCAAGGTGATGTGATCCTCATCAACCCGGGCGAGCTTTTTTACTGGGAAGGGCATTACACGCTGCATATTGCTTGCAACCCCGCCTTTACGCCAGAGCAACATCAACACGTGAACGACACCGAACAGGTATAAAACATGCAAACGCAAAGCACACCAGAAACCTATCAACACACATCCCCGGCAGGCGCCGAAGTTCGACTACTGATGAACAATGAGCAGGGTGGAATGGCACACTGCACGCTGAAAGCCAATACGGTTTCCAGAGCCGTTAGGCACCATACTGTAAGTGAGTTTTGGTATGTGTTATCCGGCTCAGGCGCGATTTGGCGCAGAGAGAACAATGAAGAACAGATCACCACGCTCACACCAGGCGTGAGCATAGACATCCCTTTGGGTTGCGATTTTCAATACCGCAGTGATAATGCTGATCTGGTATTTATTTGTGTTACTTTGCCACCATGGCCTGGTGCGGACGAAGCCAGCTATGTCAAAAAGGGAGCTTGGGCGCCCACTGTCAAATAAAGCTAGCGATTCTGCGCCAAGTAGCGGTCCAGGTGATTAGAAAATTCTTGAATGTCCTTGGCGCTCATCTGCGAACCACCACCGCGTATCATGCCGCTGTCACGCAACACTTCGTTGATGTTGCGCGTGGCTAAAATTTGCTTAATGTTTTCAGCCAAGTAAAATTTACCGCGTGGATTGAGTGCCGCCGCATTTTTGGTGAGGGCCGCATCAGCCAATGGAATGTCGGCCGTGATCAGCAAATCCTTTTCTTCAATGTGCTCAACGATGTAATGATCCACGACATCAAAGCCAGACTCGACAATTTTTCGTGTGATAAACGGCGAGGGGGGTATGTCAAAATAATGATTCGACACAATACAAAGCAGCGTTTTTGTGCGCTTTGCCGCATTAAACAGTATTGTTTTTATCGCCTTAGGGCAGGCATCACCATCAACCCAAATCTTCATCACAGACCACGCCAGGTTATTTTCAGGCATGAATCTTACCACATCAACGATGAAGTGGTATGATCGCAGCATAAACCGTATGCATGAAAAGCAGAAGACTATTCACGTCGCTAACTGGAGTCAAAAATTAACATGTGGTGGACTGACCTTATCTATCTAGTCGTCGGTTGCTTGGGCGGCATCATTATTGGCGCACTGGGTAGCGGCAGCAGCTTGATCATTTTACCCGCTTTATCGCTGATTTTTCCGCTGATTTTTCCAGCCAATCTTGCGCTTAAAATGGCCGTTGGCACCTGTCTTGCAACACTCATTATTGGGGCGATCTCAGGTGCAGCCAGTTATTTGAAAGCCGGGCACCATGACAACACCTTACTTAAGCTTTGCCTGCCTGGCGTTATCCTTGGCGGTATCGTGGCACCTTTTACTGCACACTATTTACCCACAGGTTTGCTTAAGTGGTACATCGGCTTATACATTTTTATTATGGGGGTGTATAAGCTCATCAAGCTTTTTCAACACCGTCACAAACACATTGAAACAAAGCCTTTGCAGCCCGCTCTGATTTTCACCGTCAGTTTCGTGAGTGCTTGTTTAAGCGGCATGGCGGGTGTTGCCCTAGGCATCATCATGATTCCTTTTTTGTCTCGCTATGCCGATCATAAATCCGTGGTTGGCAGCAATTTGGTGCTGGCCGTGCCATACGCTATTATTGGTAGCATAGGCTATGCCACGTCGGGCCTGTCTGTCACGCACAGCATTCCTGCCTCGCTGGGTTATATTTATTTGCCAGCCTTTATCTTTATTTCAATCACTATGCTAATTTTCCCACCACTGGGTTTAAGGCTTGTCAAAGAAGTGCCGGTGCGGCGTATGCAAACTATCTTCTACACGTATCTTGTGATTATTGGGGCTATTATTGTCGTTTAAATCAATCAATGAATAGGGGAATCGAATGATACAGTTTAACACTATCGCGCCACCCAACTCACCGAATTTTTGCTTGGTTTATAGCGCAAAGCAAAAGCCGGGCGACCGTATTATCCAACCACCGGTTTACGATCGTAATATCCATGATGTCGAAAAACAGTGGCTAGCATACATTTCTAAACAACCCAGAATAAAACGTTTATCTGTCGACAAACACCAGCATCATTATCGCTTCGAACAACGCTCAGCCGTGTTTCATTTCCCTGATATTATTGATATCCAATTTGTATCGCTTGGACAGAAGAAAACCACTGTTTATTTCTATAGCAGAAGTGTTTATGGTTATTATGATTTTGGTGTCAACTGTAAGCGCTTAAAGCGGTGGCTGATCGAGAAACCATCCAGCTAATTTTAAGCAAAACTTGGCAGTTATTGCTCGCCTATGATAAAGATAATCTCGATTTTCCAAAAAATGCAGCCAAAAAAACCACACTAACCCAAAGGCTGCTTGTTACTTAAATCGAATGCCTGAGAAACGAGCAGGACAATTTGCCGATTTAAAGCTTCTGAGGCTTCAAGCTATATGAGTGGTAGTGTTATTAATGTTGATGGTGGGCTTTCTTCAGATGTATTTATGCGGCTCGATTTTTAGTGCTATTACTAGGTTCTAGTGAGCCTTTCTGAAAAGTAATCAACGAACACACGTATTTTGGGGTCAATATACTGTTGGTAATGATAATACATGGCGATATACGTTTTATTTTTATTCAGCCTCGGTAAGATTTCTACTAGCTTGCCTGATTGAAGTTCGTGAATAACTTCGTATTCTTTAATAAAAATAAAACCCAAGTGTTTAAGTGCTAATTCAATGGCTGTTTGGTCGTCATTGACGCGAATATAGGGTTGGTTAATTTCAAGTGATTTATTATCACTTAATTGAATTGTGTTTAAAGGTGCGCGAGCACACAAGCCAATGTAATGCAACTGGTGTAAGTCGCTTAATTTTTCAGGTTCACCCTGTTGCTTTAAATATTGTGGTGAAGCACATAAAATATCGCGCGTGATAAAGCAGTTCTTTCTCACCAGGTTTTCATGCTGAATAAAATCAGGGGCAATTAAGATATCCTGTTTTCCAGGAACGTAGTCAGAAGATTTTTCAGCGATATCAAAAACTAAATTGATATCCGGATAGCGCTTTAGAAAATTTTCGATATGGGGAACAATCCAACCATTGGCAATGGCGCGGTTAACGCTGATCATCAAACGGCCTTTGGGTTTTGCTTTATCAAGCTTTGCAATTTGATGGGTTTCATCGAGTTTCTCAAGGAGTTCTTTGTAAGCATGGTAATAACGCTCACCAATAGGGGTGAGCTTAGAGGTTTTGTTATCACGCTCCAGCAATAAAACCCCTAGTTTTTCTTCTAGCTTGGCGAGTTTTTTATTAATCGCAGCACCGGTTTGATGTAGCCGTTTCGCCGCTTCTAGCTGAGAGCCGCAATCCACAATCGTCACAAAAGCTTCAATACAGGCAAGTTCATTCATAAGCATTATAACAAATAGTTAATATGGTAAAGATTATAGTCAATATGCTAACAATTTGCCAAATATTAAAATAGGGCAGTTATTAATCAAAAGTGATATTTGGAGTGAGTGATGGCAAAGCAGCACAAAAAGTTTAGACAAGCAAAAAATCCTTATGATGATATATCCTCGGGAAGTTGGATTGAATTGCAGGAACTTGATGGCGACATGCCAAAAGCAGCAACCATAGCGCCCGATACTCCTAAAGCAAAAACTACAGCTCTTGATATTCCTTATGATGCATGGTCGTTAATTTTGCAACATTTTGATCGCGCAGAATTAGCTGGATTCATGAGAACATGTCGTACATTTAAAGAGGTTGCACAGGAAGAATTTTTTTATTTACCGATAAAAAAGGAGGTTATCCGTTTAAACAGTGAGGAAGTTAACGTTTTCATACGTCTTAGTATTTCGAATATTAAAGAAAAGATAACAGCACCAGATTGGCCGGAATATAATACAAGTGAATTACCAGAAAAACCATGGAAACCGACGGATTACTTGTACCTGAATATTATACCGGAATTAATAACCATCCATGAGTTGTTCGATCTTTTTTTTAAAAATACCTTTGCAGAAAAACCTTTTGTCAAAGTGCTAGGTGAGCTAAGGCAGTATTACAAAGAATTTGGACCTTACTTTCAACGAATGCATTTGAAGGACAAGGCGCAGTTTTTTGAGTTTGTTGATAAAAAATATAAGGAAATTGTAAGTTTATTAAAGCGAGAGAAAAAAACGAGAAGGATTTCTTTTTTTCATCGTACACAACCGACTATAATAAGCGAACTATACAAATTGATGCAGCTGGTTATTGAGAAATCACCCGTGTCGCACGTGTGGTCATGTCCATGTACGTTATACCCACGGTAATTTTTGTTATATAAGGTAGTGTAATATTAAATGGGCGTAGTTGCAGTTATGACTTGAATCCACCACTTACCAGATACGGAAAAGACTGATAACTGAAATTATCAGTCTTTTTGTTTGGGGGAAAAAGGCGGACTCAACTGATAAGTGGGTCCAACTCCAAAAGCGGTCCAAAAGTGTCACTCATAGAAGTAAGCGGTAATTTATCCCCACCTTTCAAAGCCATCAAAAACGCTTAACACTGTCTTCATCGATAAACGATGAGGAGATGAGCCGATGGGCGAACGGTCAAAGCAATCCAGCAAAAAGTTAAGCCGCGAGGACTGGCGAGCACACTATGAAGCCTGGGTGTCGAGCAGTGAAAGTCAGACCACGTATTGTGAGCGACATGGTTTAAACTATGCGTCGTTTTATTACTGGCGCACACAATTAAGCCAGAATTCAGACAGGGCTAAATCACGGTTCGAAACGCTGACGGTTCCAGCACCCCAACATGCTTCGTCTAACATTCGAATTCATCTACCCAACGGTATTCAGCTATCGATCAGTGCATCAGCCCAGTTAGGCTTGGTAAGCGATGTGCTTCAGTTGTTGGGGGTTTCAACATGTTAAGCTTTTCTGAATCCATCAAGGTTCATTTATCCTTAACACCCATTGATATGCGCAAATCGATTGATGGGTTGGTGGCGCTTGTTGTTGATGAGTTAGAACAATCGCCGCAATCGGGCGACGTGTTTGTATTTTATAATAAAGCGAGAGATAAACTGAAATTGGTCTACTGGGATCGCAACGGTTTTGCGCTTCATTACAAGCGATTGGATAAAGGTCGATTTCGTATTGAGCGAAATCAAGCTGGGCGATTGGAAGTGACTGCGCAACAATTACAATGGCTATTAGCCGGTTTAGAATTTCAATTAATGCAGCAATTTAATGAATTAAATTACACACATTATTATTGATCCTGGTATACTGTTTTCATGTTAGAGATCAGCGAATTACAGCATAAAACGCCTGAAGAATTAACAAAAATTATCGTCACGCTGAGTGAGAATTTACAAAGTCAAATCGATTTAAAACACATTGAGTTACAAAAAAACAAACACTCATTGATCTACTCTACGAACAAATTTACTTATTAAAGCACGGCAAGTTCGGCGCGAGCTCAGAGCGTTATATCGATGAACAGCCGCAAGGTCGCTTGTTTGATGAAGCTGAATTACCACAAAACACACCTGAAATTGAAGCTGCCGATGAAAGCATTACGGTACCTGAACATCAGCGCAAGAAGCGCGGGCGCAAGCCTTTACCGGAAGACTTGCCTCGTGTTGAAATCATTTATGATTTGGCCGACGGCGATAAGCAATGTACTTGTGGCTGTCAATTGACCTGCATCGGTGATACGCGCACAGAACAGCTTGAGATCATTCCGGCCAAGATGCAGGTTTTAGTGCATGTTCAGAAAAAATATGCGTGTAAAGGTTGTGAAGAAACGATTAAAATGGCGGATAAGCCCAAGCAACCGATTCCGAAAAGCATCGCGGCGCCTGGATTGCTTTCGCATGTACTAACGCAGAAGTATCAGTACCATTTGCCGCTGTATCGTCAGGAGATGATGTTCCAAGGCATTGGGGTGGATATACCGCGCGCCACCTTGAGTCTTTGGGTCATACGTTGCAGCGAATTACTACAACCCTTGGTGAATCTGCTTGAAGATGACATTCTGAATTATGATATTGCCTATGCGGATGAAAGCACACTTCAAGTATTAAAAGAACCCGATAAACCGGCGCAAAGCCAATCCTATCTATGGTGCTTTGGTGGCGGGCCACCCGGTCGATTCAGTGTGGTGTATCATTATCACCCGAGCCGTGAGCATCAAAAAGCGATCGACTTCTTTGAAGGCTACAGGGGCTATCTCCATTGTGATGGCTATCAAGCTTACGACGCTGTGAAAAAGAAAGATCCGGAAGAAATTACCTTAGTGGGTTGTTGGTACCATGCTCGCCGCAAATTTGTGGAGGCTGAGAAGGTCAGCAAGAAACCGGGTTTAGCCAAATACATCATTAAGGAAATTCAGCATCTTGCCAAAGTCGAAAAAGCGATTCAGGCTGAACAGTTGAAAGCTGAGGCAGCCAAGCGGTATCGCATAGAAAAAGCTTTACCCACGATCAAAAAAATCAAACTAAAACTGGATGATCATCACGACAAAGTCTCTTCACAAAGCAAGCTGGGTCAGGCGATAACGTATACACTGAACCAATGGCCGAAGTTGTTAACGTATCTCGAAGATGGCCGCTTAGAAATCAGTAACAATCGTATGGAGCGTGCAATCAAACCCTTCGCGGTTGGACGGAAAAACTGGCTCTTTGCTAACAGTGTTGCTGGCGCCAAAGCGGGCGCGATTATCTATAGCCTGATTGAAACGTGCAAAGCCCACAGCATCAACCCATACGACTGGTTGCGCCATGCGCTGACAGAATTGCCAAGCTGCGAAACCGTTGAGCAATACGAAGCTCTGTTACCCTTTAATTTTAAAGACCAGAAAAATTAATGCCCGTAAACCGGGTGCGTAATTTACCGCTTACGCTTATCCAATATATGAAGGATATCGTTATTGAGTGCAAAATAAATCGTTTGTTCATCCGCGTTGAATTTTGGTGGTGAATCAAAGCGCTTTTGCTCTGAAGGGGATAAAATAACAAGCTTAGTCATCTGACACCTTGGTTGTTAAACTGAATTTTCCAAGTTTGGCATGATAGAGCATTTCTTTAGGATTGACAATAGTGGTGATTACCACGATAATCACCTTATATATTTTAGCGCAAGAGGGCGCTTAATCAGGGATTCATTATGCCAAAATCACCGAAAGAAATTAAGCAGAAATTAACAGAACAAAGTATTGTTCTCAATTTAAATAATGAAGAATACAAAGGGCTTTTAAATGAATTAAAAAGTAAGATCCGTAATGCAAGACTAAAAGCCGCTCTGGCCGTGAATCACGAGGTGATTAGTTTATATTGGCATATTGGTCAACAGATCATTATACGCCAAAATTGGGGCAGCAAACTGGTCGAAACCTTATCAAAGGACCTACAAAACGCCTTCCCTGAAACGACTGGTTTCTCAGTGAGAAATCTACAAAGAATGCGTCAATTTGCTACATATTACCCTGAGTTCGAAATTATGCCACAAGCTGTGGCACAATTGCCGTGGGGTCATATTTCTGTTTTAATTCATAAGGTTAAAGATGACACCATTCGTTGTTGGTACGCTGAACAAGCCATTGAGCAAGGCTGGTCACGACCAACATTAGAACGCTATCTAAAAGAGGAACTCTATCAGCGGCAAGCGATTTCATCGACGAAGGCTTCTAATTATCTAGCTCGACTACCCTCCCCGCAATCTATGTTAGCTCAGGAATTACTCAAGCAGCCTTATAACTTCGATTTTCTGGGATTGCATGACGAAGCGCATGAGCGAGAAATTGAGCATGCATCCATTCAACACATTACTAAGTTTATGTTAGAGCTTGGTAAAGGATTTGCATTTGTAGGCTCACAAGTGCCTATCACGATTCATGATGATCAATTTTTTATCGATATGCTTTTTTATAATTTGCATTTGAGGTGCTTCACCGTTATTGAATTCAAAGCCACCAAATTTAAACCAGAGCACGCAGGTCAGTTAAACTTTTACCTGAGTGCTGTTGATGATTTAATGAAGCATAAGGAGGATAATCCAAGCATTGGTTTATTGCTTTGTAAATCACGAAATAAAATTGTAGCTGAATATGCGTTGAAAGATATTCAAAAACCAATAGGTGTTTCTGAATATCAATTAACGCGAGCCATCCCTGACAATCTACAAAAAGACTTGCCTTCTGTTGAAGAAATTGAAGCAGAATTAAATGAATTAGAAGATGATTGACAGGTCAACAATATGCGTCAACAATTAATAACCTTTCGTGAATTCAAATTGATGAGCCTAACAATTTTGTTGGCTATTTGTGGTTCGTTGGGTGTAGATATTCATCTTGCATCATTACCTCACATCATGACTTACATGCATACCACAAGACCGCATATGCAGCAATCCGTGACCTTCTTTATCCTTGGTGTTGGTTTAAGTATGTTGGTCTATGGACCATTATCTGACAAAGTAGGTCGTAAACCCGTTGTGATCTTCGGATTATGTTTGGCTTGTATTGCAAGTTATTCTGCCGCATTTGTTCAAAGTATCATGCCATTTTTGATTTTAAGAATTCTGCAAGGAGTTGGTAGCGGTGTATGCTGGGGATTGGGTCGCATTATCGCAGCAGATGTCATGCATGGTGAACGTCTGGCAGCCATTGGTTCTTACTTTACTTTGTTTTTAAGCTTATCTCCATTGTTAGCGCCCGCTTTGGGCGGTTATATTCAGCACTGGTTTGGTTGGCAGGCTAATTTTATTCTGCTTGGCAGTATTATTTTATTTGCACTCATATTTTTTATTTTATTTTTTGAAGAAACAAATAAACACAGACGCCCTGAAGCTTTTGCCTTATTTTCGCTCGTTAAGACGTATGCGTCATTTTTTCAAAACCGTTTATTCATTGGGTGTGCTCTACTGACTGGCATTGCGATGTCAGCAAATATATTTTATACCACTATAAGTTCCTTTATTTTTCAAAATCAATTTCACACAACGCCAATCGTATTTGGTTGGTTAACAGCTGTTGTTGGTGCGGCTGGGGTTATTGGAAAATTGTTTTCACCGTTTTTTATTTTACGACTCAAAAATCAAAAAACACTATTTCTTGGAATTGCACTCTTGTTATCGAGTGGTATCTTTTTATCAATTTTTACGTTTTCCGGCTATATCAGTATTGCTACTGTTTTAGCTGGCGTTTCAATCGCCATATTTGCGCTGGTATTTATAGGTAGTATCACGATGGCTATGGCACTTAGTCCGTTTCACGATAAACGTGGAAGCGCGGGGGCTTTATTCGGATCTTTTCAGTTGCTTATTTCTTTTGCCTTTAGCGCTATCGTTGCTACCTTCCCCCACCTAGGAACCAATACGTTAGCAGGTGCTTATGTTGTTTTGGGCTTATTAGGATTTGTTTGCTATTTTGGTTTAGTGAGAAATGCTAGATGAAAATAATCCCTCTACCAATATTTGACTCTATTGAAAATATCACTGATGAAAATGACTATTCTTATCTCAAAGAAGGCTATGATTTAAATGATATTAAAATCGCAACAAAATTTTTAAAATCTTACAAAGGCAGTCAAGGGACTTTTAATTCATATCGTCGTGAAATTGAACGACTCATTCATTGGTGCGTGTTGATTACTAATAAATCATTAAAAGAATTAAAGCGTGATGACATGGAAAATTTTATTCATTTCTGTCAAAAACCACCTAAATCATGGATAGGAAAAACAAAGCCGCCTCGATTTCTTGTTAAAGATGGTATACGCATTCCTAATACTAAATGGAGACCATTTATTGTTAAGCTTTCCAAAATAGAGCGTCGCAAAGGTATGGACTTAGACAAAAACAATTTTGAACTTTCACATGGGTCTCTGCGAGAGTCATTTGCTATATTAAGTAGTTTTTTTAACTATTTATTGCAAGAGGAATATGTTCCTGTAAACCCTGTCGCCATTATCAGGCAAAAAAGTAAATTCATACGAAAAACACAGGGGCAACCTAAAATTAGGCGATTATCAGAATTGCAGTGGCAATATGTAATTAAAACAGCAAAAAGCTTGGCAGAGCTTGATGCTGATGTTCATGAGCGTACACTATTTATTATGTCAGTTTTATATTCCATGTATCTTAGAATTTCAGAGCTTACTGCGAGTGAACGTTGGCAGCCGCAGATGAATCATTTCCATCGTGATAGCGACGGTAATTGGTGGTTCACGACTGTAGGAAAAGGTAACAAAGAACGTCAAATTGCAGTAAGCAATGCCATGTTAAAAGCACTAAAACGCTGGCGGAAACATCTGGGATTATCTGTACTACCCTCACCTGCCGATCAATCACCTTTGCTTCCAAAAACTAAAGGCAGCGGACCAATTAAAAGTACAAATTATATAAGAAAAATTGTGCAATACTGCTTTGATCAAACTATCGATCAACTTGATCAAGATGGGTTTTCTGAAGAATCTGAATCATTAAATGAAGCAACAGTACACTGGTTAAGGCATACAGGTATTTCAGATGATGTTAAAATTCGGCCTCGTGAGCATGTTCGTGATGATGCAGGACATAGTTCTAGCGCGATTACTGACCGTTATATTGATATCGAGCTGAGAGAACGTCATCGTAGTGCTAAAAAGAAAACAATTTCTGATGAAGATTAGGTTAATTGTTGTGCGACGAGTGACACTTTTGGACCGCTTTTGGAGTTTGACCCATAAGTGCAACTACTGATACTTTATTCAAACGCTACCTTTAAACCAAGTGCAATCAAGATCATTCCGGCGACTCTAGCTTGTATTTGCTTAATTTTCTGATTTTTTAATAAGACGGATTTTAATTTATGGCTAAAAAGAACGACTGCGCTATTAACACATGTGCCGCTTACAATAAAAATCAACCCTAACAAAGCAAACTGACAAAACAAGCCTCCATTTTCCGGCTGTACGAACTGAGGTAAAAAGGCGATAAAAAATACCAAAATTTTTGGATTTAATACATTCGTAACAAATCCATCAAGGAAAAGCTTGCCAGCACTTATACTGGCTAGATTTTTCGAGTTGATTACCATATTGTCTTTTTGTTTAAATAATTTAATTCCGAGATAAACTAAGTAAATGGCGCCCATAAATTTTATGGTATTAAACAAAATGTGAGACTGAATCATTATCGCCGATAAACCAGAGGCAACAACGAGAGTATAAACTAATAATCCCACAGATATTCCCGCGACTGAATAGAGCCCGCCGCGCAAATGATACGCCAAGGTTCGAGAGATAATAAAAAGCATATCTTGCCCCGGAAGAATGTTTAGCATTAAAGAAGCTAAAATAAACAAAAAGATCGTGTGAGCATTCATCTTACTCCTCCTTTTCTTAGTTCATCCCGCGCTTCCATAACAATCGAGTCTTTATGCATCTCTATAAACAAAGCCACTTTTGGATACTTGAGCCCCTACTTTCGATAGGCATCATCTTTTGAGATAGAGAGTTTATGATTTTGAGCTTCAAGCGCCAAAATAAACGGTTTGTACCCATCAGTGTTTACAATATTCCAAGCTTTTGTATAAGCTTTATCCGGCAAACTCTGATCCATGGCTATGATTGCTTTGAGCTCTTTCTTTTGGCCTAGCTTCAAATAAACCGCTTTTTGTATAGCAAATAAAAACAAATGTTGTCTGACCACCCAAGATAAATGGGCGTATTTTTTTAATGGCCCTGCGTATGGAGGTGTCCGTCCATCAAGATATACATGCAAAAGTTCATGGTAAATAATACTTAATGTCACAGGTAATGATAATGGCTTTTTAATAAAACTTTTCAAAGAGTAGCGCATGTTGACTAAAAGAGGCTGGCTCATTGAGGGAAAATTACATAAGGTGAGCGAAACGAGATAGCTTGGCATACGAAACGGCATATGAACAAGGTTTTGCGTTGTATTTAGTAACTTTACACCTTCTTGATTCCATGCTTGTTGAATACTGGGCAATCGTTGCAATAATTCATTTCGCCAGACTGGCTTAATGTTATAATGCATTTTATTAGTACAGACCATATCAAAGATTTTTGCATATTGAATCCGAACTTCTGGAGTTGCAGGTGCTGCTTCTACACCATTGCTATAAAAACCAATTAAGCATATAGAAAAAATCAAAAGCCATTTTGTCATAGCATCAACCCTAATTATTTACAATATCCAACTTTGTCAGAATACGTGCTTCTCAGTCAAATTAGTTCCATAGTGTTCTAACACTTGGCAGATTCTAATATTATGCTCCGTAAACCAGCGTTGCCTTGCACCTTTTTTAACAGCAATATGCTTAACATTATGGCGCCAATTATTTAAAGCTTCGGGGCTTGAAAAATAAATCGCTGAAATCGAATAAATCTCTCCGGTTTCGAGTGTTTCATGACAGCTATCCATGCCTAAGTAACCTTCATTTTTATTGGCTTCAACAAAGGTACTGTCAAGCAATGCTTGATACTGATCATAATCGTTACCATGGTGGATATTTGTCGAAATAGCCACATAGTATGGTGGTTCAGGTGTTCGCAGTAGCCTTAGTTTGCTATCAAGTGGCTCAAGTGAATGTGGGCTTAGAATTGTTGACACTACTGAAAATCCTCATTAGCGCATTAGCTGATGCGTGGGCTTTAATTGCTGTAGTATATTATCAATATCAACATTCGCTTCGTAAGCAGAGAGCTTACCATCTTCAAACAGATAAGTTGTTTTGCCGCTGTACTCAACTGTGCGATTAGTCATTTCTACGTCAAAAAAAGCATCACCAGAATGGGTTCCCTGCGCTTTCCAATTTACAACAACCGTTCCTGGCTTCACTTCATCAGCAGAAAGCCATTGGCTTGTTACATCAGGAAATGCTTTTTGCCAATATAAAACGACTTCAGATAACGTACTTGACCCTTTGCCAGATTTAACAGGGCTTTTAATAGCAACATCTTGTGACACTAGATCATCGATACTGTCGAGATCGGTTTGGCTCCAAAGGCGTTTTACAATCTCTTTTGCTCTTTCAATATTATTCATGGGAATGCTCCTGTTACTTGATCAGTCCAAAACCTGTTTGGCGACTGATCATTTAACGACTTTCTCGGCCTATTATTCAGTTTACCCATAGTCATCGCAAGCTGTTTAGCTGTAATTCGGCTAAAATCAGCCCCTTTTTTCAAATATTGCTTAACAGGCCATTGGTATTCTCATTTAACCCGCGCTCCCAGGATGAATACGGGTGCGCAAAATAAAAACCGGCTTTGAGCTTATCCGCAATCTGTTCGTAATACGTGCAGCCACCCAATAAATAAATTAATTGCTTCACTTATTACACTGAGAAATAACATTATATGTAATTGTAGGGCCACTTAGCGCACGTCCTTTCATACTAGCAGCATGAATGAATAATTGATACTTTCCAGGCAAAACACCAGTTGGCGCCGGGATCAGTGGCATTGGCATAATAAGATTGTCATTCCCAGTGTTGCTCAATTTTAGCAGGCCAGTCGTAAATAATTTTGAGCTGCCAAAAGCAGATTTTAAACCGAGGCTATCGGGTTCCACTATAGCCATGGAAGCAGCATCATTAGGATTAAATTTTAGTGGCCCTGAGTACTGCGGATTTGAATAATAATTATTCAAGTGCACAAAACTGCTAGGAGGATACACATCCGTCGTATTCACGCAAAGTGTAATCGGCGCTGGATTTTTACCATTCCAAACAGGCACACCATTATTTTGAGCTGCCGCCGCGTAGACTGATGAAGATAAACCAAATGTTGAACCGATTAAAACGGCTAAAGGCATTATTTTTTTCATGATAAAGAAGTCTCCCATGTTTATTTTGGTCATATTTTAATCGAATATGGGTTGAGTAACAACACTTTTTCGCAGATTTACAATGTGGGGTTTTGCTCTAGTAAATCAGTAGATCTCAGATAACCTAACGTTTTGCTAGGTCTGTAATTCAGTTTACCCGCGATATACTCCTTTAGCCGCTGCCATAACTTGACAAGCACACCTGAGCTCAGCAAACATGAACCATGCCACATCGGAGCCTTATGTTATGCGCCATTCCCTTGAATTAACGGTTGTCTCTATCACAAATTTTATCGTTGTGATTGCGTACGCGATTGCAGCCTTTCGTTTATTATGTCGATCAAGGTGTCTAACAAGCGCCTGGTGGTGGGCCATCAGCGGCACATTGATCGCCGCTTCTTCGCTGGTTGCAGGCGTTAATCATGGTTATTTTCAGTTTAGAATCCCCGAGGTTTCTTTAATTTTATACTTTATAACAGCGATATTAATTGGCTTAACAGCCACGGGAATCTACTTCACCGTTTTCTTGCATTTCCTTGCGCGATCACACATTAGAACCACGCTTAACATCTTAGCTGTGTTAGTACTGATTGTTTACACTGGGTTTATTCTGCTAGACAAAAGCCTCATCAACACTGAAAATCAGCTGGCGTATTGGCCAATGATCATCGACTACTGCATCCCTCTACTATTATTTTTCATCTTCAATCTTTGCTTTATCCGAAGCAAAGGCAGCGTTCACTTTATCATGTTCTTTCTTTTCATTATTGTCGGCTCAGTGATCCAACAATTGCCTATCCAAGCCTTAAATGGACTCATTTCTTCTGACATGCTTTATCACATTATGGGTGCATTTTCAGCGATTTTCTTTTTCTGCACAGGCAAAGCCTTGCTTAAAAAATCTCAGATCGACAGACACAATTTATCCACGAATCACAGCACCAAAGACGCTTGTTGAGTATCGACTTGCTGATTCAGGCTATTTGAAGAAGCCTCTGAAGCTTTATATTGCAACGCAGCCTTGGTCGCACTGGTGCGTTCATCCCAGTTAACCGATTTTATCGCTTGGGCCTGCCCTGCTTTTTCTTGAAGATTATGCTTAGCTGAGCTCTTAGCTTCCGAGTCTCTGGCTCCAACAGCGCTATCGGCATAAGTGGTAACAAAGGCCACCGCCATTAAGAACATTGTAAATACTAACGTTAAGCTTTTCATCCTTGATCACTCCTTAATCATCATTGGCATGATATATAGCACACGCCCTAGTTCGCCTCAACAGAAAAGAAATCAAGAAACGCTTTCACCTTATTATCAATCGGTTTTTGGTAGCGATAGTACGCATAGGTCATAACCGGCTTTTCTTGCTGACCCGGCAAGACAATACAAAGCTTTTTCTTCTCAAGCAAAGTATCTATAAAACTTTCAATCACCCAAATAAGCCCAAACCCTTGTAACGCCAAGTTGATAGCCGTGTTTGAATCATTAACCACTAGACAGGGGTTCAATGCCAGGGGCTCGCCACTGGCAAGGTACACTAGCTCTTTCTGATCTCTGCCGCCATGTGCAATATAGTCATGCTGCAATAACTCACTGATCGCCTTCGGCTTACCTTTTCGTTTCAGATAGCTTGGTGAGGCGCACAACACGTGGCGAGTCTTAATTAAAGGCTTTCTGACAAGATCATCCGCACCCGGTAAGCTGGTGCCAAAAAAAATATCCATGCCATACTTTTTAAAATCCGGCGCTTTTTCTTCAATATGAAAATCAAGCGCAATCTTCGGGTAGTTTTGCATAAACTTTCTTAAGCGTGGCAAAATATAGACCCTCATATAATACTCATTTAAAAACACACGCAGCTCGCCTTCAGGTTCTTCAACGGCCTGGAAAACCAAACGCTCAGCTTGCTCAACCTCACCCAGAGCCTTTTTGCAAGCATGATAAAACGTTTGCCCCATCGGGGTAGGCGTCGCGCCACTATGGTTGCGCTCAAGCAGCTTTACACCCAGATAATTTTCTAAGCGCGTAATTTTTCGGCTGACAGCCGCACTGGTTTGGTGAAGTTGCTCAGCCGCTTTTTGAAGCGTGCCGCAATCGGTCACAATCACAAAAGCTTGTATAAGATCAAGGCGATTCATAGGTATTACACTTTATTCAACATACATTAAAATTTTATAGATTTATTGAATATATATCAAGTTATAAAATTATCCTGAAAGAAGGAGTTTTATAATGAAAAATACAAACAATCACTACCGAAAAGGCAGCCATCAAGAAAGCGGACGAGAGCTTTCTGACCTCACTCACAGGGCACAGTCAGTTGAGCAATGGGTACACCCAGAAACACAAACGCCCCTACCCTTAGAGCTGATGTGCAGAATCTTCAAACACCTGCCCGGCCTAGAAGAGGGTCAGCAGAGCTTGATAAGCCTACTCTATGTGAACCATTACGTGAGAATGGCGGCACTGCATCACTTAGCCTTTGACAGACAGTACTTTCATCCATCATTCACAAAGGCCGGCTTGTTTTCATTGCGAAATCGCCATGTCACAGCGAACCTGCTAATTGAAAACCTGGTTCGCCGAATCAGTGACAATGAAAAGCGTCTAAACATCTTATCGTTTTGTTACGATATCGACCGATATAATAAAATCATGGCCGCCCTTCCCCTCAAGACCTTTATGTATGGGTTAAATGACAAGCCTGAAGAGCTTGCCGACTGGATTATTCGACTTATGAAGGGCCCCCTGTTTCGAGAATTTTGCCAAAATAACGCAAACTTACTGCACAAAAAATTTGAAGAAACCGGGTTTAAAGGCGTCATGCAAGCTTACAACTCGCTAAGGCAAGCCGAAGAAGCACCTTACTCTTCAAACGATATTCCGTGTGTATCGTGGGTCTAATAGCCAGGAGATATCACAAGGCTCATCAACAGCGCACGCCAGCTCAATACGCCGATCATCAGAAAAGATTGGCGTGTTGAACCCGCGCGCATTTTTAGATGTCCAAAGCTCAGCTTTATCCCCCTGTACACGAATCGCTTGGCCTTCGTATAAACCTAACACTGTTTTGCCAGGGTTAAAGATACAAAATTCTTTTAAACGAAGATCGCGTGTTTCGCCCTGGTGAGCAGGGTCATGCATGCTGTCGTCCATGTAGTGACAGTTAAGCTGAAAAGGAATCAAACCAAGACTGATCAGGTCGATAACATCGTTCGCCGGCCCCGGCATATCATTGTTCGTTTTAATCGTGGGGCAAGTGATTAATGTGCCCGCGCTACTGCCCATGTAGGGTAAGCCTGCGCTTGCCGCTTCGCGAAGCACAGCCAAAGCCCCCGTGCTTTGAAGCTTATAAAGCAAGGTCGGTGTATGACCACCGCCCACAAACACACCACCAACTTTAAACAAATCAACCTCTGTTATTCCACCTTTGGGGGCACACACACAAGCAATTCCCATGCGCTGCAGGCGATCTTGAGTGCTTTTAAAGTAATCGGCCTCAGACAGGCCACCAGCGCGCGCATACGGCACGAACATAATCGGCTTGCCTTGCGTAGCCTCTTCTGTGAAAAAAGCGTTTATCCATTTCTCAGCCCAGTCAAACAGGCCTGGCTTCTCGCCTTTCGGCAAACTGCCAGCAGCTTTACTGCCCGATAATAGCAAAAGATTAAGCTTGTGATTTTTCATGTGGATCGTTATCCAGTAAAAACAGTGTTAAATAAAATGCACACAACATCGGGTCAAGCACAGTAACTTGATACCCTTTTTGCCGAAGCGCCGCTTGCAGAGGTTTAGCCATGCTCGTAAAAGCCGTGCAACCAAAAACCAGCTTATCCACCGATTGCGTCTTGATGAAATTCTCTGCCTGTATCAACAACTCATCAAAAAGCGCGTCGTGATCAAGTAAGAGACTGAGATCGTGCAGTTTCATATCATGCGCGTAAAAATCTGACACCGAATAGCCGTAATCCAACCAGAGTGTTTTAAAGAGTGTCACGAGCTCGGCGTTGAGCGACAAAATGCCGAAACGTTGTCCGTCGATAAGCGCCGCCATTTTAAATGTCGCATAAGAAGGGCCGATAACCGGGATGTTAACCCCCTGCTCTCTAGCTTCCTTCATGGCCACATCAGCCATGCAATCGGTGATCACGCCACCAACCCCCGCTTCGCAAGCTTGCTGAATTTTTTCAAGGCAGAAGGGCAAGGCCTCAAGGTGGGTTGCCTCAGAATCGATAAACGCAGGCCCCTGATCAAGGTGGGTATGACTAAGCTCAACCCCTCTCCCCTTTAAATAATCAAAATCCTTAGGATCTCGACCGATCTCAAGCGGCGCGATGGGAGTGATGATACGTATCTCTTTCATAAGCCAGCCTATTTTAATCTTAGAACTATAATACGTCCCCATGAGCTCATAAACAAGCTCGCCGGAAATTGGATAACCCACCCTCGCAAGTTATCCCAAGCCATCATGGAAAAACCAAACACAGATTTACAGGACAGTGATCTTTTTGCTAGCGCGTTTAAATACGCCGCCATTGGCATGGCGCTCGTCTCCCCTGACGGCCAGTTTCTTTACGTCAACGAGGCGTTATGCAAAATGCTGGGCTATAGCGAAAAGGAAACGCCGCGGCGGCAACAACTACCGGAACTCCAAACTGGCCTTAGAGATTTTGTGCTACATGAAGCAGCTCAATGCATTAAGTTTCTAAAAAAGCGCATAAAAAACCCCTTTCGCATCAGCATTAACTTATCACCCAAACAACTTGATTAAAGCTATCAGCAACCTCGCCAAAGCGTTAAGCTTGCCCACAGTTGCCGAAGGTGTAGAAACCCAAGCACCGCATGGCTATTTAAAGTCACTGGGCTGCGATTACGCTCAAGGCTTTCTTTTCTCGAAAGCGATTCCTTTTGATGATCTCTTGAAATTTGCTCCAGAAAAAACACAAAAAGACTATTGAGCTAACAAATAATTTCGGATATCATTCCCTTCACTCTTCCAAGCCCTCCGCCCCCATAAAACGAAAAACTGATTGGTAGCTTTATAATGAAACTGACTTCTAAGCAACGTCTGTGCGCATTTTTTGTGAACCTGCTTATTCCTTTAAGCGGTATGAGCACAGACATTTACTTACCCTCATTACCAGCTATGAGCATGAAATTTCATGTTACAAAAGCCATGGTACAGCTCACCGTCACAAGCTTTACGCTTGCAATGGCTATATCACAACTCTTTGCAGGGCCAATTTCCGATGCTCTTGGGCGAAAAAAACTGATTATGGGTTCAACGCTGCTCCAACTGCTCAGTATCATTGGTATTTTATTCTCACCCAGCATGAACAGCATGATCGCCTTACGTTTCATTCAGGGCTTTAGCGTCGGCTTTATGATCGTGCCGGCTCGAGCCATATTAAGCGATGTATTTGAGGGCGATGCCTTAAAAAAACAGTTCAACTATGCCACCATCGCCTTTGCGCTGGGCCCCATTATCGCCCCCTTTATCGGGGGCCACTTGCAAGCCTATTTTGGCTGGCAAGCTAACTTTATTTTCATCCTGATTTATATCATTGTGATCCTGCTATTCACATTATTTTTATACCGCGAAACACTCAAAAACTCGCGTCAATTTTCGTTACATCATCTATGGAAAAACTACTATCAAATATCGAAGAATCATTACTTTTTATTCTGCTCACTATTTGTAGGCATCGCCTACGGTTATAGCGTTCTATTCAGTGTCTCAGGTCCCTTCTTGGTACAAGTTACACTACATCAAAGCGCCATCAGCTATGGCTTTATCGCGTTACTGATGGGGCTGGCCTGGTTTCTCGGCAACACCATTAACCGAGTGCTATTTAACTACAGCAAAAAGCTAAAAGTGAACTGCGCACTGTCAGGGATTTTTTTATCCGCCGTTGCGTTATTACTCTTTGCAAAATTTGGGTTTTTAAATCTACTCGCGCTTGTCATACCAACATTTATCTCAGTAATGCTAAGCGGCCTTATTTTCCCAGTTTATATCTCAGAGTGCCTAATCACTTTTAAGGAGCTTGCCGCCTCTGCGAATGCTTTTTTGTTTAGCGTAGTTTGGGTAATGTTTAGTGGGTTCACCCTAGTCTCAAGCCAACTAAAATCACAAACTCTTTACCCATATGGCATCGCATTTATGGGCACTTGCCTACTCAGCATGTTAGTGTACTACGGCTTTATTGCTCGAACTAAGCATTAAGGCAGCGTCCGAGGCGATACAATAGAAACAAACTCACAAGGCTCAAGCCAAAAAAATAGGCTGGCATGGCCACTAAACCAAAATGTCCAAGCCATGCCATGGCCGCCGTGATTAACGACACCAACAAATAATACGATAAGCCAAATACAGCGCCCGCTGTACCCAGCGCTTCTTTGTAGTGCACCAAAGCCTGGCCTAATGCAATGGGTGTCACAAAACCGTATGTTGTAAATACCAGGCCCATCATTGGCAACATAATCAACACCAAGGAAACAACAGGATGATTAGCGCTCACCCAGCCCAAGACGACAAAAGATAACATCGCTGCACTGCAGAGCAACATCAATACACCGCCGAGGATTAACAAAGCCCTGTAGCCTAAGTGCTTGCTCAAACGACGCGAAACAAACCCGGCACTGAGCGCAGAAAAGGCCAAGAGCAACCCTAAGCGACCAAATTGAATGGGCGTAAAGTGTAACATTTTGATAAAAACAAACGGACCTTGTGCGTAGTAACTGAATAAGATACCGTTCATAATACCTACCAAGCCCGAAGCCGACAGCACGCGCACATCACAAAGCATGCGCTTTAATACTGGCCAAACCGCTGACACTGTCATGCCTTTCGCGCGGGTTTCAGGCAGGCGAAGACTGGAAGCACAAAGTATCGCCAAACCCAAAACAAGCAACAAGATAAAGTTACTTTCCCAGCCAAACCACTGCGTGAGGTAGCCGCCAACAAACGGACCCACTGTGATGCACACAGCCAACACCACGCCGCTTAAAGAAAAAAACTGATGACGCTGACTATCATGCAAAGCTTCGCGCGCAATGGCTTGGCCCACCACAGAACAAGCGCTGCCGCCAAAACCTTGGACCAAGCGTGCGAACAATAAAACGTCGATACTGTGTGACAACGCACATAATAAAGCGCCTAAGGCATAAACAACTAAGCCAGACAATATCGCAACACGGCGACCCCAATGATCCGACAAACGCCCAAAGGAAAAAACACCGACCGCAAAGCCGATAAAGTACAAGGTCAATGTCCATTGCGCCAAAGTGTTACTCGTCGCCAGCGCATGCGCCATAGTCGGTAACGCAGGAGAATAAATATTTTCACTGAACTGCGGAAAGCCCAACAAAATGAGCAATAGCCAAACTGGCGCTGTTTTTATCATGACTGTTTTCCTTTTGTAAATTCTGCTAAACAGCAATTTAAAATTAACTGTTTATACGCTTGCTTTTGTGCACGGCTCAGTTGGATATGCGTTTGCAAAAACGGCGCATAGCAACTGTAGGCGATAAACAACATCACCAAATCAATATCCACCCCTACTTTCAACTCACCTCGACGCAGGAGTACTTTGAGCGCCTTTTTCCAACGCTCAGGCGAGGTGTATTCATTCCCCACGATAGCATCACCCTCTTTCACCACATGCTGCCAAGCCATCAACCTGGCAAGTTCAGGATGATTCTCATACGTGTTAAATCGATCATCTAAAAGACTTTCAAAAAATCCTGCCGCTGTCGTCATATCGTACTCGACATGCGCTTGCGTCGGCGCTGAAATCATGGCCTTGACCTCACACCACAAATTCGCTTTATCCGAAAAATGATGAAACAACAACGCCTTATTCACGCCGGCTAATTTAGCGATGGCACTCATTGAAGCGCCATCAAAGCCTTTCTCTAAAAAAAGCTGTTTAGATGAGTCTAAAATACGCTCGCGGGTTTTATCGGCCGAGGGGCGTTGTGTTTTTTGAGCCATGCGAAACCTTGATAGTTAACCTATAGGTCAATCATCTTATATTAAATTAACCAATTGGTCAAATATTGACGGTAAATAATGGCGCGGAGGTTTACACTGGAAAAGCAGAGATATTAAAGCAGCTCAGCGATATACACTTCATACGGTTTTGAAAGGCAACTCGCTAAGCGTTGCCCCAGCGCTTGCACGTAGGACTTCTCAAATTGTTTAGCATGCTGCTCAGCACTTTGCCATTGCTCGTACAGAATGAACTGATGTTCATTATCTTTCACGCGATGAACATGATAAAGTACACTTGCAGGCTCAGCCCGGCTGCCATCTGCCAAGTCTTTTAAAATCTGTTCAAGCTCAGCCTCTAACCCCGGCCTGGCTTCTAGCATGACCAGTACTGTATGCATAAACCCTCACTTGTTAACGAAACCTTAAGTTTAGAGAGTGTAACATACCACAATTTAATTGGAGAGCAGTCAACATGGAACCTGGTATTCTAGATCAACCGGGCTATGACGGAGACACCGAACAGAAAGCCGTTAGGGCAGCATACATCAAACATCTTCAACCCTTAACAGAAAAACGAGAACCAAAAGAAAGAACGCAACCTCAACGCCAACGTGACGCCATAGCCAGACTATTTCACGGCAAAGAAACCTGTGCAGCCGTTAGATACTCAGATAAAGAACAAGAAATTCAAATTGCAAGCAACGCTATTCATGCTCGCTCTCAACAAACCAACCAACATATTCGTGACATTACTGAGATGGCATCACTACTGTCTAATCAAAAAATTGACATGAAAGATGCCATTGTATTACTAAGCAATGGCGTTGCTGCACAGCTTCAAAATGATCATTGGCGTATATTCAAGGCAGCCAACACTGATTTACTTAAAAAGAAAATCATCAATCAGTTCTGCGATCTATTCAAGTCAGGAAAGGAAACAAAACACTGGCGAGACCAAAAAATTCGCGAACTTGCTGAACCAAAATCAGATAAAGACATTAAAGTTCTTCGTGCCGTTTCAAGAATGGCAAGAGATTTTATTAAAATTCGTCGCGCGATATCAAAAGCAATGAGCATAGCACCTAGTGAACCAGGCATATTGCAAGCTATTGCGAACAAAAAACTTTCGATACTTAAACTAAGTGAAGCAGAGGTTCACGCAGAAATGCGCATTATTGACAGAATGATAGCTGAAAAAACCCCCATTACTCCAGAAGAGTATATTGGCATATCACGACTTTGCTGTCCTCGCTGCGCCCTAGTTGTTGATTCACTCAAGATTAACACCGCAGGCCATCACCCCAATATCGGCAGAAACTGGGCGTTACCCAATTTTTTTAAGTCGCAGAGCCCACAACGAGATTGCGTGATCGGTGATGAGGCTGCTGAGCATTTAAAAAGAATTCCACCAACCAATCAAACAGGCACCCTATCTTTTCTCACAGATGGAAAAAAGCTTGGTCTTCAAAAAAGAAAAGGATACACCTTTCATGACTCATCTGACAGCGATGATCAATTTGGTATCAGTGACGATGAAAACGAAGTGGCAGATCTAAAGACCAACGAGCTTTTTCAGCTCCAAGTTATCAAAGAAGATCATTATGAAGAATATTTTAACCTATTGCGTCATATGCCACATGCGAGCATCGCAAGGCTTTATCAAAACGATCAAGCTGGGTTTCTTACGCTCGGATCACGCCATGTTGCACGACTGGTGAATCCTGATGAATTCGATGACGCTTTAGACTTCGATGAGCTTTTTGAGGTATACAATGACGATAGAGAGCTATTCGACTACTTCATAAGGGATAAAAACGATCTAATGTCTCAAGCTGGCCCACAGAGATTATTAGAATTATATAAAGAAAAACTAGCAGAAAAGAGATACAGATTAAAGCATAACATTGGTATTGATGATATTTATCCTTATGATGTGGATGCAAACGTTAAAGCCGAATTTGAGTCAGAAGAAGGCCTCGAATCATACGATAACGGCAGTGATGACTCACAAAGTAGAGACGATGACGATCACACTGAAAATCACTACTACCCACCAGGCACTCGAAACCCTTATGACGCAGATGATGATGACAGTGACGACTCTTGTGACCGATGTAGGCCGTACTAATACTGGGCAGCCCCGATGAGTGCCTTTTTTTCAGCCACACTCATCCGCTTAATCTTCGCCTCCATCGACAAAGCCTCGCTGCGATCTTCAAACGCCCAATACGCTGCCAAGCGCTTGGGTGGAAAGCTTCGCGTATACTTACACTTCGCACTACCGGCTACGTGTTCAGCATAACGGCGCTCGATATCGGTCGTAAAGCCTGTATACAACGCACCATTCTCACACTCGATGATGTAAACAAAATACTGTGTCATCGCTTAAGGCGCCTGCCTCGATACCACCAACATTGAAACAGCAATACGCTTTTCTTCAAAAGCGTCAATGGTGCGCCGACTAAACTTGGCCAATCCCAATTGAGTGCAATCGCGGACGTGAGGTCACACACGGTAATAAGCACTGCAATAAGCACAAAATACAAGCTCAAACCTTCGGTGGATTTATTCAAGTAATTTTTAATAATTTGCGGCAACATGTAGGTAAACCAACAGACATTGGACACCATACCTGCTGTGTCATAAAAATGCTTGCTACGATGCGTGAAACTTACATTATCAATGGCATAGCCGAGCAAGCCTAAAAAAACTAAGGTGATTAAGGCATAGCTGATCACCTCACTTTTTGAATGCAAGCCATAGCGCCCAATTTGATAATGTTCGATAAACAAACTCGCCAAGCCGACAATCGTCACCAAACGGTATTGCCACTGCATGTCGCGGCCAAAGCCGTACATCAAGTCGGCCATATAACCAAACAACAACAAACCGTGCATCCAGTAGCTTAAACCCTCGGTGTCTTTGCGCTTGAAGTTGAGCCACAACTGCGGCAGAAACCAAATGAAATAAATGATGGTGGAAATAGACAGGGTGATTTCACCCAAGGTGTGTATGTTCATATTGTCTTCCTACACCGGTACTAACCGGATCAGGTTCAAAGGGTTTAGCGTATGCAATCTCAGCGCCTAAGCGCTCCCCTGCTTTATTGAAAGGCTACTATATAAAAAAATACCTGGCTGGGCCAGATATTTTAGAAGCATTAAGGGGCCATCCCGAGGTTGCGGCTTATCGCTCTTCTCTTGCTTATTAACAAAAAATCACCCGCATCTTTCAGCAGTCTATACGCACCAACAGCCGCCAAAGAGCGCTTAACATCAATTGACAGCCACCCAAGAGCGGCAAATACGCATACGACGGTCGCTACCCTCGAAGCTGCTATAAAAACAAAAATGGACAGTTTAATGCGAAGCCTCAGCAACACGTTTGATGAACTACTCCGCTTACTCGAATCAACAATCAAGATCTGTGATAACGACTCCATCGTGGAAAAGGCTGATATAGTTTATCAGTGCTTATGCAAAAGGCTTACGCCGGATCATGATATGCCGGAGGATGCCGATAGGCTTGTCCCGGCGATTTATGCAACCGTTGATCTGCTGATGTTTGATGATGAAGGAAATCAAGACGCGTTTTACACTGATTTTAACTTCATCACAAATCACCAAGCTGACAAAGATTTAAAGGGCTGTATGACGTCGCTTAGCAACGCTCGCTTTACTGAGAGACCCGGTGTTTTGACCCTATAAAATGGGGAAAGCGCCCAAAAAAGGCCTGTGTCGAGAAGACAGTAAAGGGTTTTGCCGAAAAAAACCCGGCAAAGCCGGGTCATGATCAAGCGAATAACCATTCTACTCAGCCGAAAACTCTTTAAACGCACGCAGCGCATCAGCCGCATACATCAGCGACGGTCCACCGCCCATGTACACCGCCATGCCGAGCATTTCCATCACCTCCGCTTCAGTGGTACCTAATTTTTGCAAGGCTTGCGCATGAAAACCAATACAACCATCACAGCGTACGGCCACACCAATCGCAAGCGCGATTAATTCTTTGGTTTTTTTATCCAACGCGCCCTCTTGGGTCGCACCCTGCGCCAAAGCGGAAAAGCCCTTCATCGCATCGGGTATACCTTTGCGAAGGTCGGCCAAGGAAGCGGAAATATCACCGGTGATTTCTTTATAAGACTTTGTCATAACGTTTCTCCTTATCAACGATTAAACGGTAATAGCATTAACAATCGCGCCAAGCCACAAGTGCCTGTGATGCCGGCAAACAATAAGCCCAAACCAAAAAAGCCACTGATCAGCGAGTAATACGGTGAAAGTGTCAAACCCAACACCACGCCCAACACGACCATAAAACCAATAATAATTTGCACTTGTCGCATCACAGAAAAACAAAACCCCGTGGTTTTAACCGTACTGCCCCCCGCTTTTTTCCACGCAACAATCCCGCCATCTAGCATGTAAATGTCTGCATCTTGGTTACACTGCTGCACAATGGCTTTTGCTGCTTGCTCAGAACGCACGCCCGAGCGACAGTAAACCACACAAGGTTTTTCCACAGAATGGCCTTCTTGCACGCAGCGGTTCAAAGGCTTGGAGATGGCGCCAGAAATATGCTCGGCCTGGTATTCATCCGGCTCACGCACATCGAGCAACTCCCAATCTTTGTGCTCTGCAAGCAATTGCCTTAAGGTTTCAGCACTGATTTTTTGAACCGTTGTCATATTATTTCTCCTCACAAAAATATTCGTGCATTACATTTAATATGGCTTCTACTTCTTTGCCACATAAGGAATAATAAGCCTGCTGAGCTTCTTTTCTCGCCACAACCAAACCCTCTTCACGCAGCTTGGCCAGGTGCTGAGAAAATGCCGATGGGCTAAGCTTGGTGGAGGCCAGAAGCTCTGAAACCGATTTCTCACCGCTGACCAGCTGACACAAGGTGATCAAACGCTCAGGGTGTGCTAGCAATTTCAAAAAAGCAGCCGCTTTCTGGGCATTTTTCTGCAAGCTATCTTGAGCGGTTTTCATCCCAAGCCCCCTAATTAATTTAGATAAATCTAAATTAGTTTTATCTAAATTACAAGCTTTTCTCGATAAATTATTCTGTGATAGACTTCGGCCTCATAAAGGATTCGAGCGACATGAAGAAAAAACAAAAACCCACCCCATTGATCAGCTTGTTAGCACCGAGATACTGGGCTCTGTGGGCTTTTTTTGGCGTATTACGACTGATTGTTTTGCTACCCTACCCACAACTTAAATCGCTCGCCTTCAAGCTAGGCCCCGTACTCATGAAAGCCCAGGCTCGACGCGTGCACATCGCCCGAGTCAATCTCTCACTCTGCTTTCCCGAAAAAGATGAGCGCGAACGCGAACGTATACTCCGCGAGAGTTTTGGCTATGCCGTTTTGGGAATATTTGAAATGGGGCTGGCTTGGTGGGCCAGCGAAAAACGGTTTAACGCCATGATCACCATCAATGGCTTAAACATTTTCCATCATGCTTTAAAGCAAGGCCGCGGCGTTATCGGCTTATCAGGCCACTTCACACAGGCTGAACTCTTCATGCGCACCATGGGCAAGCAGCTGCCGCTAACCATATTTTATCGCCAACAAAAAAACGCTCTGTTTGAATGGTTTTCCGTGCGCCAGCGTCGAAAATACCTAAGCGGCTTAGTCGAGCGAAAAGATGTCGGCGGCTTTTTCAAGGCGCTTGAGAAAAACCAGGTGCTGGCTTACTTACCCGATCAAGACTTCGGCATTCGCAACGGCGTGTTTGCCCCCTTCTTCGGGCAGCAAGCCGCCACGATAACTGCGCTATCGAACAAGCTCTATCACGAAGGCGTACAATTTGTTTACGCATTTATACACAATACCGGCGATCTTCAAAAACCCTATGAAGTGAACAGCTATGCCTTGGAAAATTTCCCCACTCGTGACGAACTGAAAGATGCCATTACCCTAAACACCATCATTGAAGCCGCGATCAGGCAGCACCCTGAGCAATACATGTGGCAACATCGGCGCTTTAAAACACGTCCAGAAGGTGAGCCCAGAATTTATTGATGATCGCGCCTGGCTTTTAGGTGCTGACGCTTACGACGATTGGCCGCAACCCACAAGCCAATGAGCGGAAAGATAATCCAAATCGCAGAAAACGTGGCATAAACCGACGCCAAATAGCGCGCGTACTCTTCGCGATACGGTTTCTCCAAAGCCATAATTTGCTGATGACTGAGCGTTTTAGGGTTTAAGGTTTGCATAAAACTCACGCGCTCTTGATCGATAGTGGAAAGCGCAGGTTTAGCAATATAGTACGGTGTGATAATTAAAGCGGCTAGCCAAACAATGGCCATAACAATAACTAATATGCGGCGCTTGGCTTGGTTTTCAGTGAGCTGTTCGGCCATTGCCAACCCTCCTCTTTGCGGCTATGGTGTACACGTTAGACAAATTAAAAAGCCAGGTCAAGCACTATGCCCGCGAACAAACAAACCATCGATATTCAAGCGCTAGCCCCCGATTGCACGCTTAAGAAAACCGCCGAGCTTACACCGTTTCAATTCAAAGTATTGCGCGTTTGCTGCAAGATCCCTAAAGGCAAAGTCGCTACTTACGGTGATCTCGCCAAAACCTTAGGCTGCCGATCCGCGCAAGCCATTGGCCAGGCCTTAAGACGCAACCCTTTCGCCCCGCACGTACCTTGCCACCGTGTCGTGAATCAAGCTTTGCAGCTCAATGGTTTTGAGGGGCGCAAAGATAATGCCGCTCTCAATAAAAAAGCCAAATTGCTTAAAGCCGAAGGTGTAAAGTTTTTGGGTAATGGGCGTATTGACCCGGCCTGTTATATCGATTAAAAACCCTTCCCGGATCACGACCCGGACTACCCCACACCAAACTTCTCTGTTACAATGCCGGCACTCTTATGCGCCCGTAGCTCAGCTGGATAGAGTAACTGGCTTCGAACCAGTTGGTCGGGAGTTCGAATCTCTCCGGGCGCGCCAAATAAAAAAGTCACTCGTAGAGTGGCTTTTTTATTTGGCGGGTGACGGAAGATTTGAACTCCCGAAAGGGAGTTCGACTAAAATGTCTGGAACATTTTAGAACGCCGAAGGCGCCCGCAGGGTGAGCCCCAAGGATGGGGCGAATAATCCTCCGGGCACCATAATCAAGCCACTCGTAGAGTGGCTTTTTTATTTTTCCGGCCTTGTGCTTTCCTCGCCTCCACGAATGACGCTAATGTGCCGTCGTGAATGCCAGTTAAAGGCAGCTTCCCTATATACTTATCCAGCGTCTCAATATGTCGCGCATCATCATCGATGCTAGCGTTGTGCAGATGAGCTTTTAAATACTTCACTGCCGCTTCTCTAAACGTGCGCTCTGGTCGAACACCAAAAATACGTGCGTTCCGACATTGCTCAACCTTTCTGGCTAAGTAATATTCCGCCTCTTCGAGCGAGCTTGTTCCAGTACTTTCACAAATTCGCTTTCCAAGGATGATTTTGTCGATATGCCAGGCATCTTTTCGCTTGAAAAGCCCTGGCGTGTGTTTTCGTCCCATAATTTCTTACCTCTTAAGCTTATGGAACGCCTCCGACGAGTTTTATAGTCCTCGAACCAGGCGTCCAAGTCAAGTCTGTCAAAGCCAATACCTTGTTTCCCGATGGAAACCTCCTCTACAAATGGCCTGACCTCTTGATTAAATCGATGAATATCCATACCAAGATACAACGGTGCATCGCGTAGCCGTAGCACGCGAGGCAAAATGTTAGCTTGTTTCATCGATTGTCCCTCACGATAAGCACCGCAAATAGGAACGCCCTTATTAATGTTAATTTTTTTGTTTTCATGATTCATTTCCCGTATTGATTTAAGCGCCTCTAACGTTTTGCAATAAAAATAAGTCATCACCTATCACGACCTGGCAAGACATTAGAAGCGACTTAAATCTGCTAATAACAAGCGTGATAAGAAAAAGTGTATGTAAAATAAAGCAGCCATAAAGACCGCTGTTATAAAGTTGAAATCAATTGACGTATCAGAAACGTATCTAATACGCCATAGACAGGAAAAGTAACCAATGAATTCACATTATGGTATGAACACATTGGTTTTAGTTGAATGCCATTAATCCACGTAGACTAATGGTACATGATAGTAAAAGTTAAAAAATCTGTTTCACACAAACAAGCATGTTAGGCAGATCAATTTAA
>Ga0210009_1000309_pt1 | contig 58741 bp, 59 predicted proteins | sample CryGeyCG2114_065_FD_185457 | JGI IMG/M metagenome (GOLD analysis project Ga0210009, IMG submission 185457) | Groundwater microbial communities from aquifer - Crystal Geyser CG12_big_fil_rev_8/21/14_0.65 (SPAdes) (version 2) | ecosystem: Environmental > Aquatic > Deep subsurface > Groundwater ...
TAAACGATGAGCTTCGATTCAGTATGAAGCCGTGCTGCCTTTTGCCAATCCCTCCTTCAATGGCTTCTGCCTGGGGTTGAACTGGGCATCCGGAAAGCTGCCTGTCCTGAAGGGCTCTTATGGGTCTTTTGCAGTCAAACGCGAGCACTCTCCGAACTCAGATAGGCACTGAAATTCAAGTGAGCCGGATCATTGACGAATTGCGCCAAAACACGGCTGAGGGAGCCTCCGCAAAAGTCCAATTGAATGTTAAAAAAATGTCAGCTCCCGCCCTTCAACCGCTCATCACCCTCTTGTGCCGATGCATTCGGCACCATGCGCAAGTAATGGTCAAAGTCGCTGCGTTTACCCTCGGCAGCTTCCGACTTCAAAAAACCAGTGTCAACACCGATGCCACTTTTTCAGTTGCCGCGCTGGCACTGAGCTGATTCACAGACATGCCATCACGCGCGGCCAATTCCTTGACATGGTGGGTCACGCTGTAGGAACTAACCGACGCGCCACAGAACCACCAAGAGACCAAATTCAGTCTAAACTCGGTTCAGCTCTGACTCTGGTGCCCAACCCCATGAAACTGCACACCCACATCAAACCCATCAGCTACCTGAAAAGCCATGCGGCGCAGATCGTCAGCGAGCTCACTGCAAGCCGCGAGCCGATGATCATCACCCAGAATGGCGAAGCCACGCTGGCGGTGATGGACATCAGAAGTTTCCAGGAGCATGAAGAAACACTGGCGCTGCTAAAGGTCCTGGCACTGGGTCAGCGCGACATCGAACAAGGCCGGTTTCGCGATGCCGACGACGTATTGGCCAGCATCGAGCATCTTGATCAACCATGAAGGTTGTGATTCTGCAGTGCGCCGAGCTGGACCTGAAAGACTTGCGCGTTTACATCATCAAAGAGTTTTCTCTCAGCACCTGGCAAAAGACGCTGCTACAAATCAAAGCCAGCATCGGCCACCTGGCCCAATTCCCACTGCTTGGGCCAATCCCTGATGAACTGCGAAACCTGAATCTGACCCAGTACCGACAGGTGCTTAGCGGTATGAACCGGATCATTTACGAAGTGCGCCAGAACACGGTTTATATCCACGTCATCGTCGATGTCCGCCGCGACATGCCGTCGTTTTTAATGCGGCGGTTGGTGCGTTAACTAACTGCGCGCTGAGGCGGCCCAACTGACAGATTGAGCGCACACAACGCGTTGTTCAGCCACCGCCCGGTGTGAAAATAGCCCCCATTCAACGACAACGTAACGATCCACATGGACTCAATTCACTACCCGACCCCCGCCCCGCACCACGGTGCGGTTGAAATTTGTGTCAGCTGGCTTTCAGACCTGCACCGCAAGGGCTGGCGTAATGCGTCGCTCAGTCTGTTTACAGATCTGATCCCGGAGCAGGATCGTGACAAATTTGCCAATCTGGACGAAGAGACGATCGAAGCAACCGGCATCAACATGAACGAATGGCTGCTGGCCGAAGGTGACATCCAGGCGCGCGGCGGCATGCGGCGCATCAATGACTACCTGCTTGGCCCGACCGGCCCGCAGCTCAGCCCGGCCCAGCGCGACTGGATGCAGCAGCTCGGTCAACGCCCGTTGCGCGTGTATGACGTGACCGATGTGGTTCAGGGACAGCAAATGACGCTGTGTGATGCGCTCGACCAAGATGCTGCGCCCATGGTGGTGCGCGAGCGCTCGGGCACACAGAATCTGCAGCCGGGGGCCTTGCTGGGCTGCCGGGTGGTGCGCGCGGGGGATCATTTTGAAATGTCTGGCTGTGCCTATCTGTTCGCGCCGTTGAACGCGCCACAGGTGCTGTCGCGGCTGCGCGAACAAAACCAGGCCTTGGCCCAGTTGCTCAACGGGCCGCGCCAACTGGGTCTGGTCGTCATGCGCGAATGGATCCAGCAATGGTTCAAACCAGCACAGTTGCCTCAGCTGATCGATCATTATTCTGGGGAACCCATGGCAATGATCACGGACCATTACCTTGTCAATGACGAGTCAGCGCTGGCGCTGACGCTGGCGACCCAGCCCAACATCGAGGGCAACCGACAAGAGGGATGGTCGCGCCTGATGGACTGCACGGACGGCCAGGTACGCGCCCTGGTGCACATCAACCCGGGCAAAAAGGCGAACCAGCTCGAGCTGTTTTACAGAACCCAGCGCTACGCCGACGAGGGACGCCTCTGGTTTGACGCCACCGTAGGCGCCAGCGTCACGTTTGTCAAAAGAGCGGTTCAATCAACGCAGGACGCGGTAGCCAAAGCCCAAAAGCCCAGCGCGCGTGCCACATCCCGCAAAGGCAAAGCGGCGGCCACGTCCGCGCCTACGCTCGATGCCGTCACCATGACGCAATTGATGACCGAGGCGATTCACCGCTTTTATGCCAAATGGGCCGATGAACCGATCCCGGCACTGGACAACAAAACGCCGCGCCAGGCGATCACAACGGCGGCCGGTCTGGAGCGGGTCAAAGGGCTGCTGCGCAGTTACGAGGTGAGCGATGTTGCGCAAGCCCGGCAACAGGGCCGGGCGCCGGTGTCGTACGACTTTTTGTGGCAGAGCCTGGGTCTGACGCGCTAGTCAAGACAGGCATCTGACACAGCACCCCCGCTGTGTGGAAAAAACGCCAGAGGCAATTTCCGTGTGCGCTCGTTGCCGTATCCAACCATTCATTTGCCATCACGTCCACACGCATCACTGCTGGGCCTCCCACGGATTGAGGATAGGCACACCGGTGGGTTTGAAATCAGCAACGTTGCGGGTGACTACCGTCATGCCGTGCACCAGAGCAGATGCCGCAATGAGCGCATCGCGCTCGCTCCGCTTGTCGGGCACATGTAGTCGCGCGCAGCGCAGTGCCACGGCGGTATCAATAGGTAGCGTGCGCTGGGAGAACTCGGGCAAAACGTGTTGTTCTAGCCACGCGCGCAGCATCGCCCCCTGGGTGGCATCCTTGCGCTCAATCGACAGAACGCCAAGCTCCAGTTCCATGAGGGTGATGGCCGACACAAATAAATCGGTAGCATCAACACTTTGCACCCATGCCGCAACGTGCAAATCGGCTTTGCCCATCTGAACCTTGCGCAGTTCGGATACCACGTTGGTGTCAAGCACAAACATCATGAGAAATCAGCTGGCCGGGGCTCAATGGAAACACGCGGGGGTTCAAACTCGATGTCGGCCATACCTGGCATAGCCAGTGCATCGGCAATGTTGCGCCGCTGCCTGGTAAGCTTCTGATAGTCCTCGAAACGCATCAACACATGGGCCGGTCGGCCACGGTCTGTAATGAATACCGGCCCGTTGTTGGCGGCCCGCTTTGCCTCGCTTGCCCCTTGGTTGAACTCGCGGCTGGATAGGGTTGTAATGGTCATGACGACTCCTCAATAGACCAAAAATTGTAGTTATGTTACTACAAAAAAGCAGCGCAAGTTCCTTCAAATTAAAGCATCGTGATCTGATCAATGGCTTCGACCTTATGTAATGACAAAACTGCTCACGAGATGAACAGGCACTTTGTGCATTTGAAGTTGCTAGACTTAACCGATGAATGACGCAGCTTCAACGCACACCCCCATGATGACCCAGTACTTGGCCCTGAAAGCAGAGTACCCAAACACGCTGCTGTTTTACCGCATGGGCGACTTCTACGAGCTGTTCTACGCCGACGCAGAAAAAGCCGCACGCCTGCTGGGCATCACGCTGACCACACGCGGACAATCCGCCGGGCAACCGGTGGTGATGGCGGGCGTGCCGTTTCATTCGGTGGACACCTACCTGGCGCGCCTGATCAAGCTGGGCGAGTCGGTGGCGATCTGCGAACAGGTGGGCGACGTGGGCGCGGGCAAAGGCCCAATGGAACGCAAGGTGGTGCGCGTCGTGACGCCGGGCACGCTGACCGATCTGGAACTGCTGGACGACAAATCTGAGGCCGTGGTGCTGGCCGTGCACCAGGGCGTACGCGCCACCTGCGGCCTGGCGTGGATGAGCGTCACGCAAGGCGTGGTGCACCTCGCCGAATGCCCCAGCGACGATCTGGCCGCCTGGGTGGCGCGCGTGGGCGCGGGCGAGCTGGTGTACAGCGCGGGCGTGACACCGGCGTTTGAGGCACGTTTGCGCACCCTGCAAACGGGCACCACCCTGTCGCTGGCCGCGCGGCCCGAATGGCAGTTTGACGACGGACTGGGCCAGCGCGTGCTCACAGAGCATCTACAGGTGGCCAGCTTGCAGGCCTGGCAGGCGCAAGACCTGGTGCAGGCGCACGCTGCCGCTGGCGCATTGCTGGGCTACGTGGAACACACGCAGGGCCGTGCACTCACGCACATCCAGGGTCTACTGGTACAGCGACCCGACGCGCTGATCGATCTGCCGCAGACCACGCGGCGCAATCTCGAACTGGTGCAGACGCTGCGCGGCGACGACGCACCGACGCTGTTTTCGCTGCTGGACACCTGCATCACCGGCATGGGCAGCCGACTGCTCAAAAGCTGGTTGCTACAGCCCGCACGCGCGCGCACCCAGGCGCAACAACGCCACCAGGCCATTGCCGCCCTGCGCACGGGGCCGTGGGACAAACTGCGCCAGCAGCTCAAGGGCAGCGCCGACGTGCAGCGCATCAGCGCGCGCATGGCGCTGCGTCAGGCACGTCCGCGCGAGCTGCTGGGGTTGTGCCAGACACTTCAAAAAACAGAGCTGCTTGCGCAGTTTCTATATGGGCTGGAGCCGTTTTTGGCACATATTTCCCAGGACATGCTGGCACCGCCGGGCTGTGCGCAACTGCTGCAACGTGTCATTGCCGCCGAGCCCGCTGCCCTGGTGCGCGACGGGGGTGTGATCGCCAGCGGCTGCGACGCCGAGCTGGACGAACTGCGCGCCATTCAGAGCAACTGCGACAGCTTTTTGCTGGAGCTGGAAACGCGCGAAAAGGCCCGCACTGGCATCCCCACGCTGCGGGTGCAGTACAACAAGGTGCACGGCTTTTTCATTGAAGTCAGTCAGGGCCAGGCGGCCAAGGTGCCCGAAGACTACCGGCGACGCCAGACGCTTAAAAACGCCGAGCGCTTCACCACGCCCGAACTCAAGGCCTTTGAGGACAAGGCTCTGAGCGCCGCCGAGCGAGCGCTGGCACGCGAAAAATGGCTGTATGAGCAGTTGTTGGACCAGTTGCAGGTGTTTGTGCCGCCACTGGCCAAGCTGGCGCAGGCGCTGGCTACGCTGGACGCACTGTGCGCGTTGACCGAGCGCAGTTTGACATTGAATTGGTGCGCGCCGCAGTTCGTCAAAGAGCCGTGTCTGGAGATTGAAGCGGGCCGCCACCCGGTGGTGCAGGCGCGCCTGGCCGAAGCCAGCAGCGGCGCCTTCATCGCCAACGACACCCGGCTTGGCCCCAAACAACGCATGCAGATCATCACCGGCCCCAACATGGGCGGCAAGTCCACTTATATGCGCCAGGTCGCGATCATCGTGCTTCTGGCGGGCATGGGCAGCTACGTGCCTGCAGCCAGTTGCCGGCTGGGGCCGATCGACGCCATCCACACCCGCATTGGCGCGGCCGACGACCTGGCCAACGCGCAGTCCACCTTTATGCTGGAGATGCTGGAGGCCGCGCAGATTTTGAACACCGCCACGCCGCAGTCGCTGGTGTTGATGGACGAAATTGGCCGTGGCACCAGCACCTTTGACGGGCTGGCGCTGGCCAGCGCCATTGCCACCCAGCTGCACGACCGCACGCAAGCCTTCACGCTGTTTGCCACGCACTACTTTGAGCTGACCGAATTCCCAGCCACGCACCACGGCGCCATCAATGTGCACGTGAGCGCGGTGGAATCTGGCCGCGACGTGGTGTTTTTGCACGAGCTGCAGGCCGGCCCGGCCAGCAAGAGCTACGGCATTCAGGTGGCGCGGCTGGCCGGCTTGCCCGCTGCCGTGCTCAACCACGCCCGCCAGACGCTGGCAGCGCTGGAGGCGCAGGCCAGCCAGGCACAGGCGCAGGTGGATTTGTTTGCATCCCCAATCGCTACAGAAGAAGTAGCCGTCAGTGCTTTGGATACCTGGGCTAGTGACATCAATCCTGATGAACTCAGCCCAAAGGATGCATTGGAGGCGCTGTACCAGATGAAGCGCCTGCGCGAACGCGGTTGACCCAGCAGCACCTGCGCTCAGGGAAGCGGAAATCGCAAAAATCGGCAGCACACAAACCACCAGCGACACGTGCTCACCTATCGTTGACCTTACGGGATCAACGTCACGCTGTCTTTCGCGTGTGCCTTGGCTTGTTCCGGGTTGAACCACCAGGCCCGGTGTTCACCGTCGGCCCAGAGTCGGGCCTGATCGTTCTGATGCGGCTGAAAGTGACGTTCACTTACGCCACCCGCCAGCACCGCCTCTATCTTGTCGGGGTCACCCAGGTCCGCCACCAATTGCATTGAGGCTGAATATTTCACAGCAAAAGGCATCTGGAAATCGTACACACCACGATTGAGTGTTTCGCCGCTGCCCGAACGCTCCACCGTGAATCCGCCCAGCAGTTCCTGGCCCGCGCCTTTGCGGCGCAGCGGGCTCACAAAACTCAACGTATGCACCTTGCCCCACTTCCACGCAGTGATGTCTTTACCCTGTGCCGCTTCGATCTGCGCCCGGGCTCGCGGTGCGGCGCTGCGAATCACGTCAATCAAGGTTTCCCGCTTGCCCGGGGTGGTCACGTCGTCAAACCAGATTGCATCGGGGGTCGCAACCAGTGCATCAAAACGTTGTTGCCAAAAATACCAGGTGGAAAGCATATCTTTGACGACATCCGGTCCAAGTTCATCAAGATAAGTGCCAATGGCAATTTCGCGGTACATCGATTGATAGACCAAAGGTGCGGCTTGATCAGCACGGTCCACGCCGTCCCACTGTGCCAGTACATCAGCCAGATCGCGCTGCGCAGGATCGTCTTGAAGCGCGACCACGATGCGCCCGCGCAGCACATCGCTTTGCAGGTTGCGGCTGTCGCGCATCAGGCTGAAGTGGTCGGTTGCCGTCATGGTTTTGGCCGCACCCAGAACCTGCCCAATACGCTCATAACGGTAAGTTGGGGCCACATAGTTGGTGTAATACCATGGGTAGTTGGCAGGGCGTGTGTCGTTGTTGGCGCTGCCCACCCAATCGCGCGACGGGTTCATCATGCCAGGCATGCGGTCTTTGGGAATCAAGCCGATCCAGTCGTCATGGCCGTCTTCAGGTGCCAAGCGCGGCAGGCTACCGTCTGCACCACGGCGGATGGGAACAGCACCCGTGGCGCGGTGTCCAATGTTGCCCTGGTCGTCACCAAATACAAAATTGAACATCATCAAGTCGATTTTTTGCACCTCTTTATCAAACGCAGTCGCATTGGGTGCCGTCAAGAGCCCTTCTATGCCAAGCACCGGCGCCAAAATTTCAGCGTCGGTGGAGCGCAACACCAGCAACTTGTCACCAGCGGGTCCCATGCCAGGGTGGTCGCTGATGACCGGCCCGCGCTTGGTGAAGCGGACTTTGATCTGTTGCTCGCGCAGGCCACCGGGGGCCGCCTTGTCTTTGATGCGAATGGTTTCTGTGATCACCTCAAACGGCACACTGCGCTGGCCATCCAGGTAATGGGCCGAGTTGGCAGGATCCTTGGTTTCAACATAGATGTCCTGCACATCGCCATAGGCGTTGGTCACACCAAAGGCAACGTGTTTGGTGCGCCCCACCAAAATGCCAGGCATTCCCGGCAACGACGCGCCCACCACCTGAACATCAGGGGCAAACAGGCCCACCGGATGCCAGGTACCCGGCAAGATGCGATTGTCCAGATGCGGGTCATTGCTGACCATGGTCTGGCCCGATTTGCTGCGGCTCGGGCCAACGGCCCAGTTGTTGCTACCCAACCCCTGATGATTGAGCGTATCGGGGGCGACGGTCAGATCGCGCCATTGCAGCTGTAAATCTGCCACGCCCGCAGACCGACTCGCCACCCTCGGCGCGCTTGCAGGCTGACTGCTCCAGTCGGGGTTGATGGTCAGCGGCATGATCTGCGCCGCACGTTCCCCCCCGAGCTTGTCCATCAATTTTTGTGCCACCACTTCGGCCTTGAAGTTGGTGGCGTGGGTGTAATGCACAAAATGCACCAGCGTGACCAGGTCGGCCACCGTCCAAGGCTTCGCTTGGAGTCCGGCCAACTTCAGTTCTACGGGATGGTCTGCTGCATGGTGGGCAATGTAGGCATTCATGCCGTCTGCATAGTACTGAAGCCAGTTGCGCGAACCCGCGTCCAGTTTCGTAGCATGGCGTTCGCCGTTGCGCCGGATGCCAAGCACACGCATGCGAATGTCGCTAGGCAGCGCATCAGCACCAAAGGCTGCAGCCAGCTCACCGCGCCAGGTGGCACGAAACAACTCCAGTTGCAGCAAGCGGTTTTGTGTGGTGACAAAACCCTGGGCGCGAATCAGATCGGGCGTGTTGGCAGCAAAGATGTAAGGTGTACCGAGTTCGTCACGCAACACGGTCACCGGTGCCGTCAAACCAGGCAGTGTCATGCTGCCGTTGATCTGGGCGTGCCCTGCGGAGCGTGCGTACAGATACACGCCAACGCCGCTGACGGTCAGCAGAACCAGCAAAAACAGCAAAACTATTTTTATTTTCCGAAACACGGCACGTCTCCTCATGTTTTTTTCACTTTAACCCGCGCCAAGTATCCACCAAAAAACTCTAAGCGTGACTGCCATCAAGCGCAACGGCGCAGCCTTGGCGACAGGTCAGTAACACCCATCAGTAAAAACACTTATCGACCGCTAAGGATAGTCAGACTAAATTAGCCACTCCATCACAAGGAGTGTTCTCATGGGTATCAAAAAGTGGCTGGTTCTGTGTGCTTTGGCGCTGAGTTTTTGGGCTGTTGCGGCGCCAGGTTTTCCGCAACGGGTACTGTTTGTTGGTAATAGCTATTTTTACTACAACAACAGTCTGCACAACCATGTGCGCGGTTTTGTAGAAGCTGGGCAAACAAATAAAGAGCAAAAACTTTCCTACAAATCCGCCACCATTGGCGGTGCAAGCTTGGATCACCACCCCATTGAATGGCTCACCGAGCCTGGGCGCATTGGCGTCAAGGAGGCTTTTGAGGTGGTGATTCTTGCAGGCAATAGCGCAGACGCCTTAGGCGATGGCAGCCGTCAAAAATTTGCCGCTACCGTGCGTCGATTTGATCAGATCATCAAATCGCACGGGGGTAAAACTGCCTTGTACATGACACCTGCCTATGTGCCACCGCACAAGAAAGTTGCGGCCGACAACATCACCAAAATTGCCGACATGTACACCTCGGTCGGTCGTGAAATTGGCGCCGAAGTCATCCCCGTCGGGTTGGCGTTTGCAGAGGCGTACAAGCGCAAGCCTGACTTTCAACTGCACAGTGAATACGATGGAAGTCACCCCTCGATTGCGGGCACCTATTTGGCCGCTGCCGTTGTCTATGCCAAGCTTTATGGTGTCAATCCGCTTGGCAATGCCTACGACTTCCACGGCAAAGTGCCCGCTGACGTAGCGCGCTTTTTACAAGAGGTGGCGTGGGATGTGGTGACAAAAAAATAGATGCGGCTGTCCGTGCGCAGGGGTTTTGCTGCGTCTTGCTATAGTTTTTTGTCTTCCATACCCTGCTCTGACGTCAACCGTACACACCGATCCGCCATGCTTGCGGCCTCGGTTTGATCGTGGGTGACCAGCAGTGTGGCCATGCCAGCGGCGCGAATACGCTTGCCGAATTCAGCGCTTTTGCCGCGCAGGCGCGATCGGCCCGCCAGCGAATACGCTTGGCATGGCGGCCCACCAATCAACACCCAATTTTTCTGCTGACCCAGCGCCGCGCTGATCCATCCGTCGACCACCTCGGGTGGCGTCAAGCCCAGCTCCGCGCATCGGGCCTCCTGATCGGCCTCTTCGGCTGCCTCCTTGATGTCGGGATGCGCCAAGAACTCTTGGCGCTTTACTTCGCCGCGGATGTACTGGTAATAGATTTCTGGCACCTCGCCTTTGGGGAACTTGCGAAACAAGGCTCGCAGGTGCAGCGTGCGGTGGGCAACAGGGTCTTTTTCGATGGAAACCTTGACGGCAAAACGCGGGTTCCCCTCAGCATCTTTGACCGATGAAAATCCCTCGCAAAGCCCCCCTGGTCCAGCGAAGAGGTCGATCACCGGAATCACGTTCTGCACTGTCATCTATTCTTTTCTAAGTAGTTGGACCATTGGTTCGAGTTGTGGATTTCGGCAAAATGACGTTCTTGTTGCGACAACTTGCTTGACTTCTATCGCTGCTGGAAATGGTGTCGGCGCTAATCACGCCAAGCAGACGGGCGCTACAGCCTTAAAACGCATTGCGAACCATGAGGCGTAAATCACACAGATTCCGCCTCACGGCTGACAATTCGCGCCAGCGCATCGGTCATGGCAGCGCGCGCCACGGTCACGTCAAAGTCGGCCTGCAGGCCGGTCCAAAACGCCACACTTGTCCCAAAGTACTTTGCCAGGCGCAAAGCGGTATCGGCAGTCACGGCACGGCGTTCACGCACGATGTCATTGATACGCGGCGCAGGCACTTGCAGCGCCATGGACAATGCATGCGCACTCATGCCCAGCGGTATCAGAAATTCCTCACGGAGTATTTCACCCGGGTGAATCGGCCTGAGCCGTTCGCCGGTGACCACATTACTGACATTCAAACCCTCTAACTGGTTGCGGTCAATTGCCATTTTCAAATCCCCTTAGTGGTAGTCCACGATCTCAACATCAAAAGCATTCCCGTCAACGAAACGAAAGCACACGCGCCATTGGTCATTGATGCGTATGCTGTGCTGGCCTTTGCGGTTGCCCTTCAAAGCCTCAAGCCGGTTACCCGGGGGCACGCGCAAGTCAACAACTTTGGCGCTGGTGTCAATCATCTTCAGCTTGCGCAGCGCCAGCGGCTGCATCTCGCGCGGCAAAGGCTTGACAACGTTACCCATGAACACAGCCGCAGTGACCTTGTCTTTGAACGATTGAATCATGGCGGTGATTATTTAACGCAAGGCATTCAACGTCAAGCGTTAGTTTTTTGGAGCGTTATGAGCAATCATGGCCAAACATCACAAGACTTATTGACCACCATGGCATAGCCCGCTGCTGGCAGTGCGTTGGGGCGTGCAGTGGTCAAAGTTTTTTAACGCACGCCTTGCCCTGGCAACAGCCGCTCGGATCTGTCTGCCATGCTTGCGGCCTCGGTTTGATCGTGGGTTACCAGCAGTGTGGCCATGCCAGCGGCGCGAATGCGGTTGCTGAATTCAGCACGCAGCGCCACACGCAAGTCGGCATCCAGCGCAGAAAACGGTTCGTCCAGCAGCAGCACGCGCGGTCGGGTAATGAGTGCTCGCGCCAGCGCCACGCGCTGCTGCTCACCCCCCGACAGGTTCCAGACCCGGCGCTTGGTCAGCGCGGCCAGACCAAAGAGCTCCAGCATCTGCAAAGCCTGGGTGCGCGATTCTTTTTTGGGCACGCGCTGTTCCACCAGGCCAAAAGCCACGTTGTCTTGCACGTTCAGGTGTGGGAACAGCGCAAAGTCCTGAAACATCAAGGCAAAGCCGCGCTGCTCGGGTGGCATGGCGGTGATGTCTGTGCCGTCCAGCCAGACACTGCCCGCGTCCGGGCGCTGCAAGCCGGCGGCGATCGACAATAGCGTGCTTTTGCCGCTGCCCGACGGCCCCAGCAGCGCCACAATTTCACCGGCTGACACATGCAGGTTCACGTCTTGCAGCAAAGGTTGGCTGCCGTAACGCTGGTGGATGTGGCGCAGCTCAAGCATCAATGCCTCTTGGGGTCATGTTGACATCTACAGCAGGCAAGGCGCGATTCACGCGGGGATCCGTGTTCCCGCCCGCCTCGTGACTTGGCCATTCAATCAGCAAAAAAGCCAACAATGCCAGCACCATCAACACACAGGCCAGCACCATCGCGGCGTCCAGATTGGCTTGGCCGGGGCGCCCCAGCCGTTGGTAGATCAGCGTGGTCAGCGTGGCCCACTCGGGGCGCGATAAAAACAGCGTGACGGCAAACTCGCCCAAGGCGGTAGCGGCGGCAAATGCCATACCACGGCGCAACGCGGGCGCCAGCAGCGGGAGCGTCACGCGCCAGAAACAGCGCCACGGGTTGGCCCCCAGCGTGCGTGCAGCGTGCAGCACGTGCACCGGCAAGGCATCCAGCCCCGCCGACAAGGCATTGGCCACAAACGGATACGCCAGCACCGCGTAGGCTGCCAGCAGCAGCGGCAAGCTGGCGGTCCACAACGGGTACAGCAGCAGCAAGCCAAATGCCACCGTCACCGGCGACACCACAAAGGGCAAGAACGCCAGCGCGCGCCATACCACGCTGGTCTGCGTTGCCAGCGCGTGCAGCACGCCGAGCAGCGTCGCCGCCACCAGCGCAACCGCAGAAAAGCGCAAGGTATTCCAGAGCGCCCCCAGGGCTTCTGCATCAAATAGGCCTGTAGCGCCCGTCAATAAAGCGCTGACAGCTTTGATAACAATAGCAATGATGGGCAACGCACAAACCGCCAGCAACACCCCCAATGCCGCCAGTAGCGCCAACCACTGGCGCGCGTTGCCCGGCCGAATGCGCGCCACCGGATTGCTGCGCATGGGTGCGGCCAGGCTTTGCTCCAGCGCGGCGTAACCCAGCGCCACCGCACCGGTCAACAGCAGCATCCACAGCGCCAAGACGCTGGCCTGCCCCAACTGCAATTCGTACGCCACCAGGGAATAGATTTCAACCTCCACGGTGGCGTAGCTTTGCCCACCCAGCACCAGGGCCAACCCAAAACCGGCAAAGCAATACAAAAACACCAGGCACAGGCTCGACATCAGCCAGGGTGCAATGGCCGGCCACTCAATACGCCAGAAGGCGCGCCACGGCGTGGCACCCAGCGACCGGGCGGCGGCCACCTGGCGCGCGTTCACCTGCCCCAGCGCGTCCACCCCGGCGCGCACCACTAGGCACAGGTTGAAAAACAAATTGCCATACAGCAGCAGCCAGGGCGTGTCTTGCAGGTTGATGCCCAGCGCGCCACTGATCAACCCGTGCGGCCCCCACAGCGCCAGCACCCCCATCGCGGCGACCAGTGTCGGCACAACAAAAGGCAGCATCAGCAGGCGCAGCACCAGCGCGCGCCCGGAAAATTCAAAGCGCGTCAGCACCCAGGCCAGCGGCAAGCCCAGTGCGAAGGCCAGCGCGCAGGTGATGGCCGCTTGCGCCACAGACCAAAGCACACGCCAACGCAGGTAAGCATCCTGCCACGGTTGCCACAGCGACACAGCACCCAAGGCGTTGAACTCGTCCGAAAAACCGGCCCACCCCAGTCGCAACAGCGGCGCCAGCAGCAACACCACCAGCGCCAGTGCGGGCAGCAGCGCCAGCCACAGCGAGCGGATGGACCACCACCCGGATCGTTCAGCGTTCACGGGCATCGCATCTGGCGCTTCAAAAGACCCGGATGATGTTGGACTGTCTCAACAAGGCGTGCGTGGGTCGGGTCATCCGGCAAGTGGCCTACTTCAGCACCACCTGCGTCCAGCGCGCCACCCACTGGGCACCGTGGTCGGCCATGGCTTGCGCGGGCAGGCTCTCGAAATGGGCCGGTTCGACGGCGTGCTGCAGCAGCACCGGCGCGCGCGGCGTGCTGGCTTGTGCCGGGTACATCCACATCTCGGTCTGCAAGGCTTGCTGCACCGGCTCAGAGCGCATGAAAGCGACAAATTTTTGTGCCGCAGCGCGCTGCGCACCCCCTTTGAGCAGGGCCACACCCTCTACCTGCTTGAACACACCGCCCTTCAGGTTCAAGCTGCCGGTGGGCGACTGGGTGCGCTTTTCCTTGGCGTAAAACACTTCCGCTGCCGGACTGGTGGCGTAGCTCACCACCAGCGCATGCGTACCACCCCCGCGTGTGAAGTCGGTGTAATAAGCCTCGCTCCAGCCCTTGGCCACTTTCAGGCCATTGGCACGCATCTGGCCCCACCACTTGAAAGCGGGCTCCTCGCCCAGCCCGGCAATGGTGGCCAGCAAAAAGGCGTAGCCGGTGCTACTGGTGGCGGGGTTGGGCACCACCAGCGCGCCTTTGTAAGCGGGCAGCGTCAGGTCTTGCAACGTGGCGGGCAGCGCCAAGCCGCTTTTGGCAATTGCCGTCTTGTCAAAGTTAATCGTGACAAACCCATAATCAACAGGGGCCAGAGGCCCTTCAAGCACGCCCGCAGCGCGCGCCTTGGCTTCCAGCGTGTTATCGATGCCAAACACCACGTCAGCCACCGGGTTGGCGCGGGTCAGGATCAACTTGTTGAGCATTTCGCCCGCGTCACCCCCTTTGATAAGGGCCAGCTTGACGCCGGCTTGCTGCTCAAAGTCGGCCCGCAAGGCCTTGGGCAGCGCAAACGAGCTGTGCACCATCACGCGCAATTCGTCGGCTGCAAGGGATGCAGTGGAAGCGCCCAAAGCAACCAATGCGGTTGCGGCAAGTGAAAACAGACGACGGTTCATGGCAAGCCTTTCAGTGCGCCAGCTTCAAGTGCGCTGGGCGAAAGGCATGGGCCGCAGCAGCGACCAAAACCCAAGACCTTCACGCTCCCTACGCTGGCATGATCCAGATCAGGTATGGGGACTTTCTCAGCCTGCCAGAACGACAGACACCCCCGGTGAGGGGGAGGATTGTAGAACCTAGAACCCGCGCGAGGGCAATGAGGTCAATCATGCAAGACTCAGAGCGCAGCGTATCATTGATTACAAAATCATTCACTGGGATCGGCTCTGAGTTCATGTCCTCTGGCAAAGTCTTTGCGTTCATGTTTCTAACTGGTATTGCGTTATCAACTCCAGCCCACGCAGACAATCTGACCGAGGCCATGCGCTCAAGCACCGTGCCAGTGGTTTGCCTGGTTTCACCGTCCAACATCGAAACCGGCTCTGGTTTTTTGGTGGCTGACGGCAAGCATGTGGTCACCAATCGCCATGTCATTGCTTGCACCGGAGAAGGTGGCAAAGTTGGCATCATGGCCGCCCATGGTGAATTGATGCAGGCGGCGGTACTTTGGCAGTCAGCCGCTAAAGATTTGGCTGTTCTGCGGGTTGAAAAAAGTCCAGGCGGTCAAGCTGTGGCCTTTGCCGCACGCAGCGCGATGGACGAACGAGACAAGGTCATCGTGGCAGGCTATCCCGGTGCTGCGCTGCGCTCTACGCGCGACTTTGGCCGTGTTTCGTTTAGCGAGGGCATCATCAGCAAGTTCACCGAACTCGATTCACCTGAAGGTACGGTTCGGCATATCCAGATCACAGCCCCCGTCAACCCAGGCAATTCGGGCGGACCACTTTTTAATGACATGGGCCAAGTGGTGGGCATCAACGTACAAAAAGCGTTGACTGCGGTGTTGGTGGTTGACCCTAACGCACCGCAAGGCATACGGCAAGAACGTGTTCCGCTGGGCGAAGGCGTCGCCTGGGCTATTCTGTCGGACGAACTATTGGTGGAATTGGAGCGTCTGCACTTGCCCTATTACGTCAGCCGCTCCAAGCCCAACCCGATTGCGGCCGAGTTGGGCAGGCAGCCTGTTTTGTTTACGTTGATTGGAATCTCGATGCTCTTGGCCATCACGGCCATTGGCTTGCTTGCCAATCGACGCAGTCGCAATGTCATCAAGGATGCTGTCACCCGTGGGCAGAGCGGACTTACCAAACGCGTTGCCGCCCCGGCAAAGGCACGTCTAAAGCCAGTCCTGCGTGGCATGACCGGCCCCTATGCCGGTACAGCAGTGCCGCTGGACAGCGAGCAAATCGCCATCGGGCGCGATGCCAGCCTGTGCCAACTGGTGCTGCCCGCTGATGCTACAGATGTGGGCAGACGCCATTGCACGGTGCGCTGGGACAAAGCCACACGCTTTTTTTGGCTGGAAGACTGCTGGACGACCAACGGCACTTTTTTGGACAGCGGTGAACGCATTGATTCGGCCACGCCGCGCCAACTCAAACCCGGGGAGCGGTTCTACCTGAGCAAACGGGAATATCAATTTGAAGTGGCTTTGGAGACTGAATCTTGAAATTCAACCATGCAACACTTTCACATGCCGGTGGCCGCAAGTTCAACGAAGATGCCGCTAACAACTGGTTGATTTCAAACACCCAAGGCTGCTGGGTGATGGCCGACGGACTGGGTGGCCACGGCGGTGGCGATGTAGCCGCCGACATGGCAGCCAACAGCATCATTGAAGCCTACAAAAACAACCCGGAATTTTCAGCCGGACAACTTGACACCCTGCTGGCCATGGCCCACCAAGCCATTCTGCAAGGTCAACAACAAAATGACCGTGTAAGCGCCATGCGCAGCACGGCAGTTGTGCTGATGTTGCAAGGCAAGCAAGCCCTGTGGGCGCATATAGGCGATTCGCGCCTTTATTATTTTTCGCATGGACTGATCGTGCAGCAAACCAAAGACCACAGCGTGCCGCAGGTGATGGTTGATGCCGGTCACATACGCGCTGACGCTATTCGTCACCATGAAGACCGCAACCGCCTCACCCGCAGCCTGGGTAACCCCGGCAAACTGCGTACTACCGTGCTGGAGCAAGCCATCGAGGTTCACCCAGGCGATGCTTTTTTGCTGTGTACAGATGGTTTCTGGGAGTTTGTGACCGAGTCTGACATGCAAGCCACACTGGCCAATGCATCCGCCCCGGTTGATTGGCTGGCAGCCATGGAGCGCATCCTGCAAAGTCGTGCCCCAGACAGCCACGACAACTACACCGCGACCGCCCTATTTTTGGAGCCACAGCCATGAAGCGGCGCAATCGCGACATCAACATCTTTAACCTGTCGATGCTGGACGTGATCTCAGGTGCCATGGGCGCTTTTCTGATCATCATGGTCATCTTGCTGCCGTATTACAAAAAAGAGTCGATCGACTACCAAAAAGAGCTGAAACAAGCCCGCGCCGCTGAAGACACCGCCCGCCAAGCAGCACAGTCGGCGCAAGCAGCACAGCGCGCCGCCGAAGCCAGCCAACAAGTCGCCGAAGAGTCGTTGCGTGCCACCGAAACTGCCATGCGGGCAGCCCAAGCCGAGGCTGACCAAAACCGCCAGCGTGCCGATGCCGCCACCCAGCAGCTTGTCAAAACATTTCTGCTGGTGCATATCCAGTGGGGCACCAAATATCAGGATGTGGACCTGCGCGTGGTGGACCCCAGCGGCACCGAATTTTCTTACGAGCACAAAACCTATCCGGGCAAACCCGGTGAGCTCAGCGTTGATAGCCAGTATGGCCCCGGCAATGAAGTCTGGAGCAACCCTAGCGCCGCTGCTGGCGACTATCGTGTGTTTGCCGAGCTCTACAATCTTCACGGGGAAAATGACACACCTACCGTGACGGGTAGTGTCATTCACCGCGATGGTTCCAGCGCACTACCACCTGCCAGACTATCGGTCAAACAACAAAAATACTTGGTGGCAACAGTAACCGTTGGCGCAGATGGTCGGGTCAGCATTCGGTAAGCAGCCAATCACACTGGCAACAATTGCAGGGGACATTCATGGTGATGAAACGTTGTGACAGTGGTCACTATTTTGATGCAGACAAACACAGCACATGCCCCTCGTGCGGGGTGGCCAATTTGCACATTCAGCCCACTGTGGCGGCCGCTCGCACGGGTTACGCAGCACCGGTTCGGCCAGAGCTGGACAGCCCCACGGTAGCCCGTGGCCAAGCTAAACCAGCCTTCGTCGAGCGTGACCCCGGTGCCACCGTGGGTGTGGTGCGAAAAAAAATGGGCATCGACCCGGTGGTGGGCTGGCTGGTGTGCATTGAAGGCCCAGAGAAAGGGCGCGATTACCGCATCCGCAGCGAGCGCAATTTTGTCGGGCGCGACCCCAAGATGGACATCTGCATTGGCGGTGACGATGCCATCTCGCGCGAGAACCACGCTGTCATCAGCTTTAACCCCAAAAAGAATAGCTATCTACTCACACCTGGCGAAGGCCGGGGCATTATTTACCTCAATGAAAACGAGGTCGCCACCCCGACCGAACTGAAAGCCTACGACACCATCGAAATGGGCCAAACCAAGCTGCTGTTTGTGCCGTTTTGTGGTGAGCAGTTCAAATGGGTTTAGGGGTAAAACGATTGGATTGACTTATCGGTCATGGCAATCAACTTGAAGGAAAAGCTCATGGGTAAACCAGAAATTATTCAAATGGCATTGCAACTCAAAGCCTCTGATCGCTATGAGGTTGCAGAGCAAATCATGCAAAGCCTGGACAAACCAGATGCAGCAATTGACAGTGTTTGGGCAGAAGAAGCCGTACACAGAGCACGCGCTTGCGATGATGGGCGCATGAAAACTTTGACCTTTGACGAAGTTTTTGGCCGCACATAATGCAAATTCGCTTTGCTGAAATCGCCAATGACGAATTGGCTGATGCTTGCGATTGGTATGAGCAGCAACAGCCTGGTCTTGGGTTGCGCTTCAAAAGTGCTGTGCGAGAGGCATCAAGCCGGATTGCCCGAACACCGTTAATGTTTCCTGTCGAGCTAGAAGATGTCCGGCGCTATGTGATGAATCGGTTTCCTTACACCTTGCGCTATGTGGTGCGAGGCGATGAAGTTTGGATCGTCGCGGTTTCTCACCAACATCGCCATCCGGATTATTGGGTAGAGCGGATCAAAGTCCAATGAATAACCCAGCATTCACTCACCTTTGCCCCGGCTGCTTCGCCGAGAAGGGCAACGCTAGCACTTGCCCGCACTGCGGCTATGACGAAAGCCAAAAGCGTGGCCCATTGGTCTTGCCGCACCGCACCCTGCTGAACAATGGCCAATACCTGATCGGCAAAGTTCTGGGTAAGCCCGGCGGTTTTGGCATCACCTACCTAGCGTTTGACACCAAGCTGGAAACCAAGGTTGCCATCAAGGAATACCTGCCGCGTGACTTGGCCGGACGTGATGGCGACCATGTCACTATCAGCGCACACTCTGCTGCCGATGCGGAGCACTTTCGTTATGGTCTGACTCAGTTTCTGCAAGAAGCCCGCACACTGGCTCGCTTTGACCATGCCAACATTGTGCGGGTGCGCAATTTCTTTGAAGAAAACGGCACCGGCTATCTGGTCATGGACTATTACGACGGCATCACGCTGGCCGACTATCTTGCACAGCAGCCGCAAGGCAAACTGCCAGAGCAAACGGCAATCGACATCCTGATGCCGATACTGGATGGACTGCGTGAAGTCCATGCCAAAAACTTTCTGCACCGCGACATCAAACCGCAAAATATCTATCTGACCACCGGCAACCGGGCCATCCTGCTGGACTTTGGCGCAGCCCGCCAGGCCATGAGTGAGCGCAGTCGCAGCTTGTCGGTGGTGCTGTCAGAAGGTTACGCCCCGTATGAGCAATACCACCGCCGGGGTGAACAAGGGCCGTGGACGGATATTTATGCCAGTGCGGCGGTGCTGTATCACGCGGTTGCTGGTGAGCCGCCACCGCCTGCCACTGAGCGGGTGGCCAAGGATGAGCTCGATGTTGATGCGCTTGGGGTATCAGCATCACTCGCCAATGCGCTTCGGTCGGGGCTGGCGGTGGGTCACAAGAATCGTCCGCAGACGATGACGGAGTTTCAGCGAATGCTGTTTGCAAGTGGTCAGACAGTTGATACCGCGGAAGCAGCAGTGATAGTAGAGAAGTTTGATCTAAATGCCCCGCAAAAAATATTGGCGACCCGTTCTGTCGAGAAACGTTGGTCGGTCTCTACGATGTGGGGAGTAGCTGGATTTACAGTGGTTATCGTTTTAGCTGCATTTTTTATGTCAGACAGGTCTGAAAAAAATGCACAGACAGTTGATGAACCTGGGTCAGCAGCCACCGGGGGTGCTAGACACTCGGTCAACCCGATTATTGTCCAACAAGCCAAGCGCGGGGTGGTCACTTACGCTGTGGAAAAACTCGAACCTGATGGCTATTTAGCTACTCTCGTGGCCACACTCGATGGCAAGCGATACATAGGTCCGAGCGACGAACACGTTTCGATTGATGCGCAGAAGGACTTCAATGGCGACAGCCTAATGGATGCGCTCATTCATACCTCATGTGGTGGCAATGCTTGCAGTGATGAATATAAGTTTATTAATATTTCAGACGGCAAAATCGTGATCGCTTCAGTGAAGCTCTCAGGTGCGATAAAAATCGTCGAGGAAAAGGGCCTACCGCTGGTCAAGGATGAAAAAGGTGGAAACGGTGGTTCCACAGTATTCTGGGGATTTGACGGTCTAAAAGCAATCAGAGTACGAAGCATACGACATCCGCTCATAAAAATTGAAGCCGTTGACGCCTGTCTTCGCGACAATAGTAAGAAATGTCCACACATTTGGGATGTACTTCGTGACGACATTGCATTTAGAGAAAATATGATTTCAATATTTTTTAAATCTAAAATATCGGTCACTGAAAATAATGAAGGGTGGTGGATTATTGGTGGAGGGCTTGAAACTGGATTTCAACGAGTTAGCGTAAACGATAATACCTATTTTGGCGGCTATATTTGTGAGCCACATAACTGTATGCACCATATAAATTTTCTTCTTGAAACAGGAGAACGTGCAAGTGGGGAAAATCGATTGATCGCAGCGTATTTCACTGCCAATAGTATTGAACCAATATGGCTCAATGAGCCATCTGGTGAAGAAAGATCAATTTTGATAAAAGAAGAATGCAAGCAACCACCACGCCCGTCAGCATGCGATCTTTACAGCAAATAGATAGCGTAGGGTTCAATGGACTTCAACTATTGACACCTTAATGTGCGACTCGCAAGAGAAATTATGGGATATTTATCCTCTGCTAGGCAAGGCCAACCGTACAAAATATCTACTTAACCATAAAAGGTTTGCAATCATGCCGATACATTTTCCTGTCGTAGTTGAAGAGGCACAAAGCATTGACACGCTCATCGCGATAGTGTTGAATATTAAAAAAACTGACGAGAACAACATCTTGTATTTTCGCGGCGAACCATCGGACTATAGAGACCAAGCTGTGACTCCATCGGTTTTTCGTGGATACCTGGACCGTGAGCACCATATTTATCGAGAAATGCAGCGTTTCAACGATCAAGAGTTTGCAGTGGACAAGACTGCCTTTGATAAGCTCGCACGGATGCAGCATTATCTGGCGCCGACCCGCATGCTGGATATGAGTGAAGACGTGCTTGGCGCGCTATATTTTGCACTGGACCAACCCGAGTCTGGGGAGACGGGGGTGGTGTATGTTCTGGAGATCGATCGGGATCAGGTGAAATACTACGATTCCGACGCAGTCAGCGTGGTAGCCAATTTGGCTAAGTCGCCATTGACGAACGACGGCGCGTCAAAGGACAAATCAAAGACATCGCTACACCGGGATGCGGTGCGTTTCCTGCATGACATGGTAGGCTTTAAGGGGCAGCCAAGTGCAGATTTTCTTCTGCATGATGTCCGCGAGGAAAAAAGTCACTTTCGTCCCCTTATTAATCCGGTGCATCTGTTTTCAGTGCTGTGCGTAAAACCAAAGTACACCAATGCGCGCCTACATGGACAAAAGGGAGCCTTTTTACTTTTCGGTATGAATTTGGCGGATGCTAACAAACCCATCAAACTGCTTCAGTACGAACCGAGCCAAGCTGACGCCTTACGAATAAATGCCTCGCTTGAATCTGGTTGGCATCCAATACGCAAGCTGACCAAGATAAGACTTGGCTGCGATATTAATCTGAAGTCGCTGGCCAGACTGGGCGTTACCAAACCGTACGTGTATCCAGAGATGGACAAAGTCGCCGAGTATCTCAAAGCAGTCCACAAAGAAGATGCATCACTCTGATCGCAAGTACACCATCGGCCGCGCGCCCACTTGCGACATCGTGCTGGCCGATGAGTCGGTGAGCCGGGTTCATGCAGAGCTGGAGTTTTTGGTCGACGGCAAGTTGTTGGTTACCGACTGCCGCAGCACCCAGGGCACGGTATTGCTGCGCGTGGGGGGAGCGCAAATTAATGTGCGGCAAGAGCTGATTTCGCCCCAAGATGCGCTGCGCTTTGGCAGCGTGACCATGCCAGTGAGAGAACTGTTGCGAGCGCTAGATTTAAAGTGTTCACCAGTAGCAGTCATGCCGCCAGCGGGCGCTGCGTTGCTGCGCTGCGCGTGCGGTGCGGTCAAGGTCAAAAACAAGCGTTGTGAGGTGTGTGGCGCATGAAATCCATTTGGTTATTGCCACATCGGGGCATGGTGTTTGGGCTGTCTTTGCTGGCAGGCTGCGTCTTCATCGGCATCGCCACCGTGCTGCTGGGCAAGGGGCCGACGGGCATCATCCTGCTGGATGCGGCCACCAACACGTTTCCCTACCCGCTGACCATTCAGAATGTGATGCACTTGTTTTTCTTTGTCGGACTGGGTGAATTTTTTGTGCGTTGGCGCGTGGCCGAGCGTGAATTTGCCTTTGTTGCGCAACACCTGTTGCCCGAAGACGGCGAGACGGTGTTGCAGTCACCAGACTTGCCCGCCATTCGCCGCCAGACTACCGGCCAGTTCAACGGCGAACACGGGTTTTTGCCGTATTTGATTGACCTGTGTATTTTGCAGTTTCAGGCCAGCCGTTCGGTCGATCAAACCGTGAGCGTGCTCAACAGTTCGCTGGAACTGATTGCGCACCGGGTTGATTTGCGCTATGCCTTGGCGCGCTACATCGTCTGGGTGATTCCGACTATCGGCTTTATTGGCACGGTCATTGGCATTGCGCTGGCCATGGAACAGATCAATCCCGAACAGGTGGATTTGAAGGTGTTGACCTCATCTCTGGGCGTGGCTTTTTACACCACCCTGGTAGCACTGGTGCAAAGCGCTTTTTTGGTGTTGCTGATGAACCTGGTGCAGGCGCGTGAAGAGCGTAGCGTCAATGAAGCCGGGCATTACACGCTACGAAATTTGATTAACCGTTTGTATGTAGGAAAAGACCAATGATGCATCGTGCCTGGTACTTGGGCCTGTTTCTTGTTTTACTGTCACAAGTGGCCTGCGCTGCAGATGTAGCTGCTGCGGCGAGCGTCCCCGCCGCACCAGCATTGGCGGTTTCTGGTGCAGTAACGGCTGCCGCTGCGGCACCCAGCGCATCGGCTGCGGCCTTGCCCGCATCAACACCAGCGCCTGCCGTCAATTCAGTGGTGGCCGGCAGCGTGCGCATCATCCAGGCGCGCGCAGCCACACCCAAGGTGGCGGTTTATTTGGACATTCGATCAGAGAGTGGCGCGGCGGTATCAAACATCAAAGCCGACCAACTGCAAGCTGACATTGGCCCGTACCCGGCCGTGCCACAGTCTTTTCAGGCGTTTGCCAATACGGGTGAAGGCATTGCCACGATCTTTTTAGTTGACGTGTCAAAGTCGCTCAAACCAGACCAATTTGCCCAGATTCGCAGCGCCTTGATGCAATGGACTGAAAAAATGAGTGACAAAGACCGCGCAGCCATTGTCAGCTTTGGTGAAACGGTCAAGACGGTGCAAGACTTCACGGCAGACAAAGCCGCGCTGAAGGCAAAAATCGATGAACTGGCACTGACCGACGTACACACACGCCTGAACGAGGGCCTGATGCGCGCGCTGGACATGGGGCGACGCGCTGACGCAGACCTGCCACGCAGGCGCGTGATTGTGACTTTAAGCGACGGTATTGCAGACGCAGCGGGCGGCAGTACGCTGGCAGAAACACTGGCACGTATCCAGGAAGAACCGGTACCGATTTATGCCATTGGTTTTGCAGCCGCAAGCGTTTCAGCCACCGATAAAGATCAAGGTTTCAAGCTGCTGGGGACATTGGCACATGCCTCCGGCGGCGAATTTGTGGCGGCAGGCAGCAAACCCTTGGCACAGATTTACAGCGCGCTAAACGGCACCATCCACGAGGCCAATTTGTTGCTGCTGGAGTGCACCGCTTGCCCTGGCGATGGCCGAGCTTACCCGCTGCGCGTCAAGCTTCAAGCAGACCAGAGGGTTTTGACCGCCACCAGTGAAGTGCGACTGGTGCCAGGTGCGGTGACACCGACCGCTGCGGCATCTGAACCCGCCGCCGCAGTTGCACCCGCAACAGTTGCAGGCTTGCCGCTTTGGTTATGGGCTGCGGGTGGCGCTGGTGTGGTGGCATTTTTGGGGTTTTTGCTGACGCGGCGTAAAAAGTCTGAACCCGTGTCTCCGCCCGCACCATCGCCAGAACCCACGCCACCCCAAACTGTTCAGAAACCGATAGATACACCTGCCACGGCCATGGTCATACCCCGCGCTGGTCTGCCTATTCAACTCACAGCCGTCAACGGAGCCCATCGTGGGCGTGAATGGCGCACAGAGGTTGGCGCGGAGTCGATGATCGGGCGTGCCGCCAGTTGCGCAGTAGTGATCGACGACGACAGTGAAGTCTCATCCAGAAACAGCGTTTTGTCAGCTGAGGGAGGCCTATTGTTTGTCGATGACCTGGGCTCCACCAACGGCACCGCCATTAACGGATCGCCCATTACAGGCCGACGCAGGGTAAGTGATGGTGATCTGATTTTGGTGGGCCGAACCGAATTGCGTCTGACGATTCTGAAAAGACTGTGATGCAGGTTCACCCCGGCAACTGTCAGCACATTGGCGCGCGCAGCAGCCAGCAGGATGCTTTTGGTTTCAGCGACAAAGACGATCAGGCTTTTGTGGCTCACGGCGGTGTTTTGGCTGTGGTGGCCGATGGCATGGGCGGTATGGCCTGTGGCGGAGAGGCGAGCCATTTGGCGGTGCAATTTTTTTTGCAAAGCTACATGGCAAAACCCGCTGGCGAGAGCGTGCCAGTGGCGCTGCTACAGGCATTGGACAAAGCCAACCAGGCCATTGTCAATTTGGCGCAACAAGTTGGTGAAGAACACGTGGGCACTACGCTGGTTGCAGCCGTGGTGCATGGAGAGGTCTTGCACTGGGTATCCGTTGGCGACAGCCGCCTGTACTTGCTGCGCCAAGGCAAGTTGACGCAATTGACGCAAGATCATGTCTTTGCTGTTGAGCTTGACCGTGATGCCGCCAACGGGGTGATCAGCGTGCTAGAAGCCCAGAGCCACCCCGAACGGGCAGCACTGACCAGTTACCTGGGCCTGACTCAACTGGATTTGATAGACCAAAATCCGCAAGCGTTTGAGCTGGTTGCGGGCGACCAAATGTTGCTGTGCAGCGATGGCTTGTATGCAGCTCTGGACGGTGGCGAAATTGCAGCTTGCTGGACTGGTGATGCGCAACACTTGGCCGAAGAGCTTGTAACGACGGTTTTGGCGAAAGATAGGCCGGGACAAGACAATTTGACGGTTGCGATTCTTGGGCTGGGCCAGCCGCGCCAGCTCAAGCCGCAGTAAGCACCTGCTCGCGCAGAATCTGATTCGCCCGCATCGGCTTCAATGGCCAGCGCGATTTTTTCAATGTCAATCGTTTTAATGTCCATAGTTCACGACCTTTTTATGTCTTTGGCGGCAAATTTTTTCGGCCTGTTTTGGAAAACTGGTGTCTCGACGACCGTCAACATATTTTATGTGTACCCCCATTTAAATAATCATCAAAGGGTTAACGTGAAATACGCCGAGCTTCGTCATTCCCGCGTAGGCGGGAATCCAGCATCTCAGCAAACCATGGATTCCCGCCTGCGCGGGAATGACGAGTCAATTTCATCATTTGGGGTGAATGTGCATGCTTGGCAGTTAGCCCTAGCGAACCTGGTCGGCGATTGGCACGCCGGTCGGCATCCGGCGCGCGGTGACCGAACTGCCAGCCGCCGCCAGCATGATGCAGACAATGGCCAACCACTGCAAAGCGGTGAGTTGCTCGTGCAACAGCAGCAAGCCCAGCAAGGCAGCAACGGCGGGCTCCATGCTGGTCATAACGCCAAACGCCTCTTGCGGCAGGCGCTTCAAAGCCACCATTTCGAGTGAGATCGGAATGGCACTGGATACCGCCGCCACGCCCAGACCGAACAACAGCGTCTGCGGCACCAACAGGCTACTGCCAGCCTGCCAGACGCCAAACGGCAGCACGGCCAGCGCCGCCACGCCCAAGCCCAGCGCCACCGACTGACCTGCATGCAGGTGGCTCAGCCGCTTGCCAAACACAATGTAGGCACCCCAGCAGACCGCAGCAGCCAGCGCAAACAGCACCCCGACTGCGTCCAGTGCCGCAGCGCTGTGTCCCAGGGGAAGCAGCAGGCTCAAGCCCACGACAGCCAGCGCCAACCAGACAAAGTCAATCGGCTTGCGCGACGAATACAACGCCACCGCCAGAGGTCCAGAAAATTCGATCGCCACCGCCAGCCCAAACGGAATGGTACGCAAGGCCATGTAAAACAACAGGTTCATGAACCCCAACGCCACACCATAGCGCAGAACTGCAGCCGCGTCGGCACGCGCCAGCGGCCAGCGCCAGGGCCGCCACAGTGCCAGCAACAGCAAGGCCGACAGGCCCACGCGCAGCGCGGTCGTGCCCAAAGAACCAACGATCGGAAAAAGTTGCTTGGCAAACGACGTGCCCACGCCCAGCGCCGTCACTGACCCCAGCACGGCCAGCAAGGGCAAGGCGTTGGCTAGCCGCTGGGAACGCATGAACGGGTGCACTGCAAAAGCGGCCGCAGGTGGCCGCGTGCGATCAAACAGCGGGCACAGCCGCGTCAAGCTGGCGCCACACCGTCTTGCCTTTGCTGGACTCGTCAATTTGCCGCAGCACGTCTTCGTGCGCAGCCACCTCTTCGGCACTGGCCGCAATCACCGGCAGGGTAAACGCACGCAAATCTATCAGGGGCACGCTGTGCCCGCTGGCGTCTTGCGCGTTGGCGTCGTCCATCAGCAGGTTGTTTTGCCCGCGCGTGAGGTTGATATAAACATCCGCCAGCAACTCGGCGTCGAGCAGCGCGCCGTGCAGTGCACGGCCAGAGTTGTCCACCTCGAGCCGGTCGCACAAGGCATCAAGCGAATTGCGTTTGCCCGGGTACAGCTCTTTGGCCATCACCAATGAGTCGGTCACGCTGGCGACCACGGATTCGAGTTTAGGGCGGCCCAGCAAGGCCAGTTCCATGTTCAGAAAACCCAGGTCAAACGGTGCGTTATGGATGACCAGGTGCGCGCCGCTCAGGTACGCCAGCAAGTCGTCCACAATTTCCTCAAAACGCGGCTTGTCTTTGAGAAATTCGCTGGTAATGCCGTGCACCTTGAGCGCTTCTTCGTGGCTGTCACGCCCCGGGTTGACGTAGATGTGGCGGTTGTTGCCGGTGGGCTTGCGTCGCAACATTTCGACGCAACCGATTTCGATGATGCGGTCGCCGTTGTCTGCCGCCAGACCGGTGGTTTCAGTGTCGAGAAAGATTTGGCGCATGGTCGATAGCAGTGAGTGCTTCCATTGATGTCAATTTGAACCCGCAGCGCACGCTGGGCATCCGACTCCGCAAATGTCCCCCGGCTGGGGCTTCGCCCGTGCCTCCTCCTTTATTTTGCTGCGTCAGATACCCAACGCACGCCGCTAGTCGGTGTCTGGGGCAATCTGCTGAATGAACGCTCTGGTTAGTGTTCCTCTTTGGCGTGGTTGATGCTGTACTTGGGGATTTCGATCACCAGGTCTTGCTGCGCCAGGATCGCCTGGCAACCCAGGCGCGACAAGGGCGTCAGGCCCCAGGCTTTGTCCAGCAGGTCGTCTTCTTCCTCCTCGGACGGTGCCAAAGACTTGAAGCCCTCACGCACGATCACGTGGCAGGTGGTGCAGGCGCAGCTCATCTCGCACGCATGTTCGATCGGGATGTGGTTTTCCAGCAGTGCCTCGCAGATCGAAGTGCCTGCAGGAGCGGACACCTCGGCGCCAGCGGGACAATACTCAGGGTGAGGAAGAATTTTGATGGTGGGCATAGTCTTTATCAGTGGGGTCAGAGCACATTTGCTGCGCAAAGTGGTCTGACCCGCAATTTTCAGATGGTTTCAATGTTCTTGCCGGCCAGCGCCTGCTGGATGCCGCGGTTCATGCGCAGAGCGGCAAATGCCTCAGTGCCCTTGGCCAGCATGGTGGTGATGGCCTCGATGGCCGGGGCGTCGTCCAGATCGCAGGCGGCGCGTACCTGGCGCATCAATTGTTCAATGTCTGCGCGCTGCGCGGCATCGAGCAGATCACCGTCGGCGTCCAGCGCGCTTTGCGTGGCCAGAATCATGCGGTCGGCGTCCACCCGTGCTTCGGCAATGGCGCGCGCCTGCAAGTCGGACTCGGCGCTGGCATAACTGTCGGCCAGCATGCGGGTGATTTGTTCGTCGCCCAAGCCGTACGACGGCTTGACGGCAATGCTGGCCTCGACGCCACTCACCTGTTCGCGCGCAGAAACACTCAGCAAGCCGTCGGCGTCCACGGTGAAGGTGACGCGAATGCGAGCGGCACCGGCGGCCATGGGCGGAATGCCGCGCAACTCAAACCGCGCCAGGCTACGGCAGTCCGCCACCAGGTCGCGCTCGCCCTGTACCACATGCAGCGCCAGCGCAGTCTGGCCGTCGATGTAGGTGGTGAAGTCTTGTGCCCGTGCGCAGGGAATGGTCTCGTTGCGCTGCACGATGCGTTCCACCAAGCCGCCCATGGTTTCAATGCCCAGCGACAGGGGAATCACGTCCAACAGCAGCAAGTCGCCACCGGGGTTGTTGCCGGCCAGCTGATTCGCCTGGATCGCTGCGCCCAGCGCCACCACTTCGTCCGGGTTCAGGTTGGTCAGCGGCGTCTGGCCAAAATAATCGCCCACAGCGCGCTGAATGTGCGGCATGCGCGTGGAGCCACCCACCATGACCACGCCCTTGACCTCGCTGGGCTCCAGTTTGGCGTCGCGCAGCGCCTTGCGCACCGCTTGCAGGGTACGCGCGGTGAGCTTTTGGGTGGCCGCTTCAAAGTCGGAACGTTTCACGTCAAATACGACTTCAGCCCCCGCCACCCTTGCCTTGAATGCTACAGAATCTGATGCAGTCAGTGCTTCTTTGCAGGCGCGTGCCGCTGTCTTCAAAGCAGCCTTGTCGCTGGCGCTTGCAGCGGCTACACCGGTTTGTGCCAGCACCCAATCGGCCAGCGCGTGGTCGTAATCGTCACCGCCCAGCGCTGAATCGCCACCGGTGGCAACCACCTCAAATACACCTTGGGTCAGGCGCAGAATCGAGATATCAAACGTGCCACCACCCAGGTCATAAATGGCATACACGCCTTCGCTGGCGTTGTCCAGGCCGTAGGCAATGGCGGCAGCGGTGGGTTCGTTGATCAGGCGCAGCACATTCAACCCGGCCAGTTGCGCGGCGTCCTTGGTGGCCTGGCGCTGCGCGTCATCAAAATACGCCGGCACGGTGATAACGGCTCCGTACAGGTCAGCATTAAAGGTGTCTTCAGCGCGGTAACGCAAGGTGGCCAGAATGTCGGCGCTCACTTCTACTGGAGATTTTTCGCCTTGCACCGTCTGCAAACCCAACATGCCAGGGTGATCAACAAACTGGTAGGGCAAGCGCCCCGCCAGCGCCACGTCTTTTAGCCCGCGCCCCATGAAACGCTTGACTGAGGCAATGGTGTTTTGCGGGTCGCCCACACCTGCAGCGATGGCGTCAAAACCGATCTGGCGACCCCCCCCTTCCAGGTAGCGCACCACCGACGGCACAATCACCTGGCCTTGTGCGTCCGGCAGGCATTCAGCCACGCCGTGGCGCACGCTGGCTACCAGTGAATGCGTGGTGCCCAGATCAATACCCACGGCAATGCGCCGTTCATGCGGGTTGGGCGTTTGCCCGGGTTCGGAAATTTGAAGAAGTGCCATGTTGGTTGTGACGCGGTGCAGCCACAGGCGCGCACCGGCTTGAAAATTCAGGTTTCGATTTCGTCCAGACGGGCATCCACGTCGGCCATGAAGCGTTCGATGAACATGAGCGCGCGTACCTGCGCCACCGCACCCGCGTAGTCATGCGCATCATCCAGCAACTGCTCTATGTTTTGAAGCGTCTCGCGCTTTGCTGACAAGCACTGCAGCCTGATTTGTTCCAGTTCTTCAGCACCCTGCGCGTCGTCCAGATCCTCGCGCCATTGCATTTGCTGCATCAAAAAAGGCGCGGGCATGGCAGTGTTGTTTTCGGCGTTGACCGGCGCGGCGTTGAGCTCACACAGATAGGCCGCACGCTTGAGGGGGTCTTTGAGGCGCTGGTACGCCTCGTTGATGCGCACCGACCACTGCATGGCCACGCGCTGCGCCGCTGCGCCCTGGTCGGCAAACTTGTCCGGGTGCACCTGACGCTGCAGGTCTTTCCAGCGCGCGTCCAACGCGGCGCGGTCCTGCGCATAGCGGGCCACCAACCCGAACAGCTCGAAATCGTTGTCTTGAAGATTCACACGCGAAAAGACTCGCCGCAGCCGCAGCGGTCACGCTCTCTGGGGTTGTTGAACTTGAAGCCTTCGTTGAGCCCCTCGCGCACAAAGTCCAGCTCGGTGCCGTCGATGTAGGCCAGGCTCTTGGGGTCCACCAGCACCTTCACGCCGTGGCCCTCAAAGACCAGGTCGTCGGGGCCAATCTCATCGACGTATTCAAGTTTGTAGGCCAGACCGGAACAGCCGGTGGTCTTGACGCCCAGTCGCACGCCAACGCCCTGCCCGCGCTTGGCCAGGTAACGGTTCACATGCCGGGCAGCGGCTTCGGTTAGCGTAATCGCCATGATGAAAAATGCTTTGCTAGGAACCGCCGTGGCCGACGTAGTAGCCTGCCACGGCAAAAAAATCAGACTCAGGCGGCTTGGGGAGCACCATGTTTTTGGCGGTAGTCGTTGACCGCCGCCTTGATGGCATCCTCCGCCAAAATCGAACAGTGGATTTTGACAGGTGGCAGCGCCAATTCTTCCGCGATCTGGCTATTTTTTAGCTCCGCCGCCTGCGCCAGCGTCTTGCCTTTGACCCATTCGGTCACCAGCGAGCTCGACGCAATGGCCGAACCACAGCCGTAGGTCTTGAAGCGCGCGTCTTCGATCACGCCGGTGTCGGGGTTCACCTTGATCTGCAACTTCATCACGTCGCCGCACGCGGGTGCACCGACCATCCCGGTACCGACCGAATCGTCGCCCTTGTCAAAAGAGCCCACGTTGCGCGGGTTTTCATAGTGATCCACTACTTTGTCTGAATATGCCATGGTGCTTCTCCTTCAAAAAACAATTCAATTGCGCGAAGCCTTTAGCCCGGGATGCCTTGGAACCGGCTCTGCCGGGCCACTGGCATCGCCCCCTTGAGGGGGAGCGGAGCCAGCGGCACGGGGGTATTCAATGAGCACTCCATTGAATGGTGGAAATATCGATGCCTTCTTTGTACATATCCCACAGCGGACTGAGCTCGCGCAAGCGCGCCACGTTGCTGGTAATCGTGTCGATGGCGTAGTCGATTTCTTCTTGCGTGCTCCAGCGCCCGATCGTCATGCGCAGGCTGCTGTGCGCCAGCTCGTCGCTGCGGCCCAGCGCGCGCAGCACATAGCTGGGCTCCAGGCTGGCGCTGGTGCAGGCCGAGCCACTGCTCACCGCCAGACCCTTGATGCCCATGATGAGCGACTCGCCCTCAACATAGTTGAAACTGATATTCAGGTTGTGCGGCACGCGCTGCGTCAAGTGGCCGTTGACGAACACCTGGTCGATCTTGGACAAGCCAGCCACCAAGCGGTCGTGCAGCGCCTGGATGCGCGGCAGTTCGTCCATCATCTCCAGCTTGGCAATGCGATAGGCCTCGCCCATACCCACACATTGGTGTGTGGGCAGCGTGCCACTGCGCATGCCGCGCTCGTGACCGCCGCCGTGCATTTGCGCCTCGATGCGCACGCGCGGCTTGCGCCGCACAAACAAGGCGCCAATACCCTTGGGGCCGTAGGTTTTGTGGCTGGTCAGACTCATCAGATCAACGGGCAACTTGCTGATATCAAACGGCACGCGCCCGGTGGCCTGCGCGGCATCGACATGAAAAATCACGCCCTTTTCGCGGCAAATCGTGCCCAGCGCCGTCACGTCCTGAATGACGCCGATTTCGTTGTTGACGAACATCACGCTGGCCAGGATGGTGTCGGGGCGGATGGCGGCCTTGAAAGCGTCCAGGTTGACCAAACCGTCGGGCTGCACGTCCATGTAGGTCACGTCAAAACCCTGGCGCTCCAACTCACGACAGGTGTCAAGCACGGCCTTGTGCTCGGTCTTGACGGTGATGATGTGCTTGCCTTTGTCTTGGTAGAAGTGCGCTGCGCCTTTGAGCGCCAGGTTGTTCGATTCGGTGGCACCGCTGGTCCAGATGATTTCGCGCGGGTCAGCGTTGATCAGCGCCGCCACATGACCACGCGCGGTTTCAACGGCTTGTTCGGCCTCCCAGCCCCACGCGTGGCTGCGCGAGGCAGGGTTGCCAAAGTGTTCACGCAACCACGGGATCATGGCGTCCACCACGCGCTGGTCGCACGGGTTGGTGGCGCTGTAGTCCATGTAAATGGGGAAATGCGGGGTACTGCTCATGATGAATGTTTTTTGAAAGGTTTACACAACCACTTTCAGGCCTTGGCGTAACTAGCGCCCAGCGCAAAGACCGAATTGGGGGCGTTCACGCGCATCGGCTTGAGTGGCGACAAGGTGGAAATGGCACGCTTGAGTGTAGGCTTTGATTCCACCTCAAAACCTTTGGCAAGCTGGTCATCGACCAGTTTTTGCAGGCTCACTGAGTCCAGAAACTCCACCATTTTGGTGTTGAGCGAGGCCCACAAATCGTGCGTCATGCAGCGCGCACCTTCACCCAGGCAGTTTTCCTTGCCACCGCACTGTGTGGCATCCAGCGGCTCATCGACCGAAGTAATGATCTCCGCCACCGTGATGTCTTGCGGCGACTTGGCCAGCGTGTAACCGCCGCCCGGGCCACGGGTGGATTCCACCAGACAATGCCGGCGCAGCTTGCCAAACAGCTGCTCCAGGTACGACAGTGAAATTTGCTGGCGCTGGCTGATCGCTGCCAGCGTGACCGGGCCGGACGATTGGCGCAGCCCCAGATCGATCATCGCAGTGACCGCAAAGCGGCCTTTGGTAGTGAGACGCATGGCAAGCTCCTGAAAAAGTACCGTTAAAAACCTACTATTGCGTTCAAGTATAGCAGACATTGAGTATTTTAGTCAAGTACTAATACCAACCAGTCACTTTTTAGGGCTATTGGTTTTTACGGTCATTCCTGACACCACAACATCGTCGTGAACCACCGCGCCAAAGGCTTGTTGCTTGAGCACCACCAACTGGTCACGTACTCGCGCGGCCTGCTCAAACTCCAGGTTTTTGGCGTGCTCCAGCATGCGCTTTTCAAGCCGTTTGATTTCGCGCGCAATGTCTTTTTCGCTCATGTCCTGCACCTGCGCGCGCTGCATGGCTTCGCGCTCAAGCTTGTCGGCCTCTTTGCCCGCCTTTTCGCTATAGACCCCGTCGATCAGGTCGCGCACCTGCTTGACGATCGAGCGCGGCGTGATGCCATGCGCCAGGTTGTGCGCCACCTGCTTGGTGCGGCGGCGCTCGGTTTCCCCCATGGCGCGTCGCATCGAATCGGTGATCTTGTCGGCGTACAAAATCGCCCGCCCCTGCACGTTGCGCGCGGCGCGTCCGATGGTCTGGATGAGTGAACGCTCGGAACGCAAAAAACCCTCCTTGTCGGCGTCCAGAATTGCCACCAGCGACACCTCCGGGATGTCCAGCCCCTCGCGCAACAGGTTAATCCCCACCAACACGTCAAACGCCCCCAGGCGCAGGTCGCGGATGATCTCAACGCGCTCGACCGTATCAATATCGCTGTGCAAATAGCGCACCTTGACGCCGTTTTCGGCCAGATAGTCGGTGAGCTGCTCGGCCATGCGCTTGGTCAGCGTGGTGATCAGCACGCGCTCAGCTTTTTCAACACGCAGGCGTATTTCTTGCAGCACGTCGTCCACTTGGCGACTGGCCGGGCGTACCTCCACCTCGGGGTCCACCAGGCCGGTGGGGCGCGCCACCTGCTCCACCACCTGCCCGGCGTGGTCCAACTCCCACTGCGCGGGCGTGGCCGACACCATGATCAACTGGCGCATGCGGGTCTGGAATTCTTCGAACTTGAGCGGCCGGTTGTCCAGCGCGCTGGGCAGCCGAAAGCCATAGTCCACCAGCGTTTGCTTGCGCGAACGGTCGCCGTTGTACATGCCGCCGAACTGACCTATCAATACGTGGCTTTCGTCCATGAACATCAACGCGTCTTTGGGCAAATAGTCGGTCAAGGTGGCGGGCGGTTCGCCCGGTGCGGAGCCGCTCAGGTGGCGGCTGTAGTTTTCGATGCCCTTGCAGTGGCCCACCTCGGTCATCATTTCCAGGTCAAAGCGGGTGCGTTGTTCAATGCGCTGCGCTTCGACCAGCTTGCCCTGGCTCACAAATTCCTTGATGCGCTCAGCCAGTTCAATTTTGATAGCTTCCACCGCAGACAGCACCTGCTCGCGCGGCGTCACGTAGTGGCTACTGGGATAGACCGTAAAACGCGGGATTTTCTGCCGGATACGCCCAGTCAGCGGGTCAAACAATTGCAGGCTTTCAATCTCGGCGTCGAACAGCTCAACGCGGATCGCCATTTCGGAATGCTCCGCCGGAAAGATGTCGATGGTGTCGCCACGCACCCGAAACGTGCCGCGCGCAAAGTCCACATCGTTGCGCTGGTACTGCATGCGAACCAGTTGCGCAATCATGTCGCGCTGCCCCAGCGTGTCGCCGGCTCTCAAGGTCATCACCATCTTGTGATACGCCTCGGGCTGGCCAATGCCATAGATGGCCGACACGGTGGCCACAATCACCACGTCGCGCCGCTCCAGCAGGCTTTTGGTACAGCTCAAGCGCATTTGCTCGATGTGCTCGTTGATGGCGCTGTCTTTCTCAATGAACAGGTCGCGCTGCGGCACGTAGGCCTCGGGCTGGTAGTAGTCGTAGTAGCTGACAAAGTATTCCACCGCGTTGTTCGGAAAGAATTCGCGAAATTCGCTGTAGAGCTGCGCCGCCAGCGTCTTGTTGGGCGCATACACAATGGCCGGGCGCCCCAGGCGCGCAATCACATTCGCCATGGTGAAGGTCTTGCCTGAGCCGGTCACACCCAGCAGCACCTGGAACACTTCGCCGTTTTGCACGCCCTGCGTGAGCTGTTCGATGGCCTGCGGTTGGTCACCCGCCGGTGGATAGGGCTGGTACAGCTCAAAGGGCGAGCCTGGGTAACTGACAAAGACATCCGACCCGTCGGCGGCGGCCTGCCGGGCAGACCCGGCGACAGGCTGCAATTCTCCCAAAACCTTACCAGAATCTGACATCAAATATCACTTTTTGTTGAAGAAAGGGACTGATCTTAAGCGCGCAACAAAAGCTGTAGCACCGATGGCAGGTCTGACGCGGACGGCGCTTCAAAGACGATGGCCCAATGCAGCTATTCATGATCAAAACACTACATATAGTAAATACTTATTGGATGAACACTACATCTAGTGTCTAATCTGCGCTTTCACACAACGCACCCAAATCAACATGGGGCCCTGTTTCAGTGCCCCAAGCCACGTTTTCAATGACCCCAGGAGGTAATTACATGACATCACAGACAACCGACCGCGCCCCTGCCCAGCTGGCGCTGCCAGCGCAACCCATCAGCGAAGAAGTGCTGATCGAAAAATACAGCAAGGGCGACGAAAAGTCGGTCGCAGACGTCAACCAGCGCGTCGCGCGCGCACTGGCCAACGTCGAAAAGCCGACCGAGCAAGCCGCCTGGGAAGCCAAATTCCTGACCGCATTGCAAAACGGCTTTTTGCCCGCCGGGCGCATTCAATCCGCCGCTGGCACCACGCTGTCGGCCACCCTCATCAACTGTTTTGTGCAGCCTGTGGGTGACTCGATTGCCCACATTGAAGACGGCCACCCCGGCATCTACACGGCGCTCACCGAAGCCGCTGAAACCATGCGCCGCGGTGGCGGCGTGGGTTACGACTTTTCGCGCATCCGCCCGCGCGGTGCCTGGGTCGGCAGCACCCAAAGCAGCGCCAGCGGCCCGGTGAGCTACATGCGCGTGTTTGACCGCTCGTGCGAAACGGTCGAATCAGCGGGCGCGCGCCGCGGCGCCCAAATGGGCGTGCTGCGCTGCGACCACCCAGACGTAGAAGAATTCATCCACGCCAAAGACAAAGGTGACCTGCGCAACTTCAATATCTCTGTCGGCGTCACCGACAACTTCATGCAGGCGGTGCAAGAAAACGCCGACTTTGCACTGGTACACCGCGCAGAACCCGGCGCACAGGCCAAGGCCGACGGGGCCTACCTGGACGAAGCCAGCGGCCATTGGGTGTACCGCAAACTGCGCGCGCGCGACCTGTGGGACCAGATCATGCGCAGCACCTACGACCATGCCGAGCCGGGCGTGCTGTTCATCGACACAATGAACCGTGACAACAACCTGGCCTATTGTGAAACCATCGCTAGTACCAACCCGTGTGCCGAGCAACCACTGCCACCTTACGGCTGCTGCTGCCTGGGTTCGATTGATCTGACGCGTTTTGTCCGCGAACCCTTCAGCGACCAGGCCCGTTTTGACAGTGATGGTTTTGCGGCGGTGGCCAAAGTGGCGGTACGCATGCTTGACAACGTGCTCGACGCCAGCGTCTGGCCGCTACCGGCGCAGCAGGCCGAAGCCGCCTCCAAGCGGCGCGTGGGCTTGGGCTATACCGGCCTGGGCGACGCGTTGATCATGCTCGGACTGCGCTACGACACGGCACCCGCACGCGAGATGGCGCGCCAAATTTCCGAGTTGATGCGCGACACCGCCTACGCTGCCTCCAGCGACCTGGCCACCGAACGCGGCGCGTTTCCGCTGTTTAACGCCGACCTGTACTTCAGTGGACAAAATTTTGCCTCGCGCCTGCCGGCCAAACTCAAAACCAAAATTCGCGCGCAAGGTCTGCGCAACTCGCACCTGCTGTCGATTGCCCCCACCGGCACCATCAGCCTGGCATTTGCCGACAACGCCAGTAACGGCATCGAGCCGGCCTTCAGCTGGAGCTACACCCGCAAAAAACGCATGGCCGACGGCAGCTCCAAAGAATACGCGGTGGAAGACCACGCCTGGCGTCTGTACCGCCACCTCAAAGGTGCCGACACACCGCTGACTGACGCCTTTGTGACCGCGCTTGAAATGAGCGCGCAAGCCCATGCCGAGATGGTCGCTGCGGTGGCGCCCTATGTGGACACGGCCATCTCCAAAACGGTCAATGTGCCAGCGGACTACCCGTATGAAGACTTTCAAGGCCTGTACACCCAGGCCTGGCAAGCTGGGTTGAAGGGCCTGGCTACCTATCGCCCTAACAGCGTACTGGGCTCGGTGCTCAGCGTCACGCCCACCGCCACACCCGCCAAACCGCTGGAGATTGAAGGCACCAACCACCGCCTCAAGCTCGACCGTCTGCCCACCGCCGTGCTGTCGAGCCTACGCTGGCCCGGTCGCCCCGACGTGCCGGGTGGCAACGGTGCCTGGACCTTCATGGTGCACCATCCGTTTGGCGACTTTGCGCTCTTTATTGGGGAGCTGCCGGCCCAAGACGGAAAAGGGCTACAGCCGTTTGAGGTCTGGGTCAACGGGGCTGAGCAACCGCGCGGTCTGGGGGCCATGGCCAAGACTTTGTCGATGGACTTGCGCGCCAACGACCCGGCCTGGCTGGCGCTCAAATTGGACGCACTGGCCACCGTGCGTGAAGAACATCCGTTTGACATGCCTTTCCCCCCGCACGGCGAAAAGCGTCCGTTCCCGGGCGTGGTCGCGGCCACCGCTGCGGTGATCCGCTGGCGCTGCGACCAGCTCGCCGCGCAGTCGGGCAAAAAAGCGGCCGATGCCAGCGCCACCAGCACCCCGGTGCTGGACGCCATGTTCAGCCACAGCGAGCCGCTGACCGGTCCCTCGGGTACTTTAGCCTGGGCGGTCGATGTGGCCAACCCCGCCACCGGCGAAGATTTCACCGTCACGCTCAAAGAAGTGAACCTGCCCGACGCTGAAGGCAACATGACCACGCGCCCCTGCGCGGTGGGATTCTCTGGCAACTACCCCAAGGCGATGGACGGCCTGGCACGCCTGCTAAGCCTGGACATGCGCGTGATTGACCCGGCCTGGATCGGCATGAAGCTGCGCAAGCTGCTCAACTACGCTGAGCCACTGGGCCACTTCATGGCCTTTGTGCCGGGGCTACCCAATGGTGAAAAACGCCAGCAAACCTGGCCCTCCACCGTGGCCTACATTGCGCGCCTGATCATCCATCGCTACGCCATGCTGGGCATCTTGAACGAGCAAGGCTTTCCGCTGCGCGACATGGGTGTGCTAGACGCCCCGCGTGAAGACGACAACGCCCCCGCAGCAGCAGCCGCCAGCCGCCCCATGGCCGGCAAGCCCTGTCCCGAATGCGGCAACGCCACCATGATCCACAAAGACGGCTGCGACTTCTGCACCGCCTGCGGGTACGTCGGGCAGTGCGGTTGATTGATAAAAATAGCTTCTAATCCTTACCAGATAAGGGCGAGAAGCTATAGGTTTTGATAAAAGCGACCTGCGGGTCGCTTTTTTTGAGGGGTGCTGAATTCAGTCGCGTACCACCAGCACTGGCAATTTGGTATGCGACAGCACGGCCTGCGCCACACTGCCCAGCACCAGTTTTTCAAGGCCGCTGCGGCCGTGCGAGCCCATCACGATCAGGTCGGCGCCCAGTGACGCGCCCGCTTCCACAATGCCGCGCCAGGCGGTGTGCGCCTCAATGACCGAGGTATCCACCACCACACCGGCTTTAACAAACGACTCCTTGGCGGCGTGCACGGCAGCATTGGCCTCTGCCGTAGCTGCGCTCAGATATTCAGCCTGGCCGTAGGCAAAGTCGGTCCCCACACCGGTAAACGGATAGGGGTCGATCACATAAATCACCGTCACCTGCGCGCCAAAGGCACGGGCCAGATCGGTCGCCTTGCCGACGGCCGTTTGTGAGGTGGCAGAACCATCCACCGGAACCAGAAGATGCTTGAACATGATGCACTCCAAAAAAAGGGGCAGAACATAACCCTGATTGTGCCCCGTTCAAGCTGATTCAAGCCGTTTAAATCTCTTCGGGCACCATTTTGATGGCGCCGCACGGACACTCTGACACGCAAATGCCGCAGCCCTTGCAGTAGTCGTAGTTGAACTCAAAACCCTTGCCGGGACCGAGCTTGATGACCGCATTGTCCGGGCACACGCCGTAGCAGTTGTCGCATTCAAAACAGTTGCCGCACGACAGGCAACGCCGCGCTTCAAAGAGGGCGTTGGTCTCATCCAGACCGCCCTGCACTTCTTCAAACGTGCTTTGGCGGCGGATGATGTCAAGCACCGGGCGCACAGTCTTGGGCGCGTCGCTGTAATACCAGGTGTTGAGCTTCTCGAACCCGGCCACTTCGCTTTGGGGCGGTGGCGTATAGACGCTGCCACGCAGCCAGGCGTCGATGTTGCGCGCGGCCTTCTTGCCGTGGCCAATGCCCACGGTGATGTTGCGCTCGGCGGGCACCATGTCGCCGCCGGCAAAAATACCCGCGTGACCGGTCATCATCTGCGCGTTGACCTGCACCACACCGTCTTGCACCACCAGACCGGGGATGCCCTCGATCAGCGACAAGTCCACGTCCTGCCCCAGCGCCAGCACCACCGAGTCGGCTTCCAGGGTTTCAAATTCGCCCGTGGGCTGCGGAAAGCCCTGATCGTCCAGCGCCATCTTTTCGACCGTGATCGACGATTCACCGGCCTGCTTGATGGTGGACAGCCATTTGACCAGCACGCCTTCTTGCAGCGCTTCTTCGAGCTCAAAGTCATGCGCGGGCATTTTTTCGCGGTTACGACGATAGACGATGATGGACTCGGTGGCCCCGAGTCGCTTGGCGGTACGCGCCACGTCAATGGCCGTGTTGCCACCGCCATACACCACCACTTTGCGTCCCAGCAGCGGCTTGTCTTCGCCTTCCATCGAGCGCAACACCGACACGGCGTCAAGCACGTGTGCTGAGTCGCCCGCCGGAATGTAAGCACGCTTGGCAATGTGCGCGCCCACGGCCAGAAACACGGCATCAAAGCCGCCTTGCTGCTTGGTTTCCAGCACGTTGCTGACCTTGGTGTTGTAGGTGATCTGCACGCCCAGATCGACGATGCGCTGCACCTCGGCATCAATCACGTTGCGCGGCAGGCGGTATTGCGGAATGCCAAAGCGCATCATGCCGCCCGGCAGCGGGCCTGCTTCATACATGGTGACGCTGTGTCCCAGCATGGCCAGGTGGTAGGCCGCTGACAAGCCAGACGGCCCGGCCCCCACCACCAGCACCTTTTTGCCGGTCTGCATGGCAGGTGGCACAAACTTCCAGCCCTGGGCAATGGCCTGGTCACCCAAAAAGTGCTCCACCGAGTTGATGCCGACGGCCGAATCAAGCTGACCCCGGTTGCAAGCCCCTTCACAGGTGTGGTAACAGGCGCGGCCCATGATGGCGGGAAACGGGTTTTCTTCCACCAGCTTGCGCCAGGCGCCTTCGTAGTTGCCCGATTCAGCCAGAAACAGCCAGGCCTGGATGTTTTCCCCGGCGGGGCATTGGTGGTTGCACGGTGGCTTGCGGCTCAGATAGACCGGCCGGTTGGTGCGCCAGGAACCGGTGTGGTTGGCCAGCGAGGTGCCGACATCCAAAGTGATGGCAAAAGGTTTTTCCATGATTCTTTCCTCTACTGATTAGTCCAGCAGGCCAAAGCGGCGGATGTTGCGGTCGGCACGCGCTTGCAGGCGCGCGATGGTGGCCACGTCCGGGTGTTTGCCAAACAGGTGGGCAAAGCGGCGTTGCGGCCGCAGATAGTCTTCAATGGGTATTTGGTGGCGAATCTTGCGCACGCCGGTCACAACGCCCGCCTCCGCTTCAAACACCGGGAACATACCGCTTTCTACCGCCATTCTGGACAGCTTGATGGTGTCTTGCGACGGCGCACCCCAGCCCAGCGGGCACGGCACAAAAATGTGAATGTAGCGCGCACCGTGGATCGACATCGCCTTGGTGACCTTGCGTTCCAGGTCGCGCAAATCAGCCACCGTGGCGGTCGCCACATAGGGAATCTCATGCGCCATGGCAATCAACGGCACGTTCTTGCCCTGGCCAAAGTCGTTGCCCGGATTCGGCCCGACCGGCATGGTGGTGGCGGTGCGTGCCGCCGGTGGCGTGGCGCTGGAGCGCTGCACACCGGTGTTCATGTAGGCCTCGTTGTCGTAGCAGATGTAGAGCACGTCGTCGTTGCGCTCAAACATGCCAGACAGGCAGCCAAAGCCGATGTCGGTGGTGCCCCCGTCACCGCCTTGCGCCACCACGCGGACTTCGGGGCGGCCTTTGGCTTTCATGGCCGCGGCAATGCCGGTGGCCACGGCAGCGGCGTTGCCAAACAGCGAGTGCACCCAGGGCATTTGCCACGAGGTTTCGGGGTACGGCGTGGAAAACACCTCCAGACAGCCGGTGGCGTTGGCCGCAATCAACTGGCCGTTGGTCGCCGCCATGGCTGCGTCAATGGCGTAGCGTGCACCCAGCGCCTCACCGCAGCCCTGGCAGGCGCGGTGACCCGAGTTGAGTGAATTGCGCCGCTGCGGCCCGGCCTGCACGCTGCGCTGTTCCGGCGCTAGCAGGCGGTTGCCTACGGTGAAGGTGCCGGTCTGGTAAAACTTGACAGTTGCTTGTTCCATTTCTAATTCCTAATCAGTTGAGGACAGAGCACGCGCACTGCGTGTCGCTTTGGTCTGTCCCGCAAAGTCTCATTATGTTGAGGACAGAGCTGGCTCACTGCGTGTAACTGCGGTCTGTCCCGCAAAGTCTCAGTATGTTGAGGACAGAGCTGGCTCACTGCGTGTCGCTTTGGTCTGTCCCGCAAAGTTTCAGACAGACCCCGCTGCCACCGTGCCAATATCGCGCAGCACACCTTCGGCCACCGGGCCGGAGCGGCGTTTGACTTTTTCGCGCTCCAGCACACGGTTCACAATGTCCCAGTCCAAGTCCAAAAAGGTGAGCAGATCCAGCTTGTCGGTAAAGGACTGCAGCAATAATTTGTGCACAGCATCCTGGGTGATGGCACGCCCGCCCAACCCCGCCACCACGGTATAGACCGGTTGCGGGCGGTTGCGCACGGCGCTGCGCACGTCGCGCGACACAATGCCGCCAATGCCCACGGCAAAGCACTTTTCAATCACCACAATGCGCTCGGCACGCACCGTAGCGTCGCGAATGGCGTTGATCGGGAACGGCCGGTACGAGGTAATGCCCAGCACGCCCACCTTGTGCCCCAGCGCGCGCAGCCCATCCACTGTGTCCTTGATCGTGCCGAGCACGGAGCCCAGCGCAATGACGATGGTGTCGGCGTCTTCGGTCAGGTAGGTCTTGATCAGGCCGCCCGAATCTCGGCCAAATTGCGCTTTGAATTCTGTAGCAATCTGCGGAATCAGATCAAGCGCTTGCATCTGTTTGGCGTGGGCCAGATAACGCACTTCAGTGAACGCCTCGGGGCCGACCATGGCACCGATCGTGACCGGGTCGTTCGGGTCCAGCACCTGGCGCGGCTCGTAGGGCGGCAAGAATTTGTCCACCTGCTCCTGGCTGGGCATATCCACGCGCTCGTAGGCGTGCGTCAGGATGAAGCCGTCCATGCACACCATCACCGGCAGCGACAGCTCTTCGGCAATCTTGAAGGCTTGAATGTGCAGGTCCAGCGCTTCCTGGTTGGTTTCGGCAAACAGCTGCAGCCAGCCGGCATCGCGCATGCTCATGCTGTCGGTGTGGTCGTTCCAGATGTTGATGGGCGCGCCAATGGCACGGTTGGCCACCGTCATCACAATCGGCAGGCCCAGGCCGCTGGCGTTGTACACCGCTTCGGCCATGAACAACAAGCCCTGACTGGCGGTGGCGGTGTACGAGCGTGCCCCCGCCGCCGACGAGCCAATGGCCACGCTCAAAGCGGCAAATTCGCTCTCCACATTGATGAACTCGCACGGCTTCAAGTCGCCCGCCTTCACCATCTCGCCCAGGCCCTCCACGATGTGGGTTTGCGGGGAAATGGGGTAGGCGCAAATCACTTCGGGGCGGCTCAGCGCCACGGCCTTGGCTACGGCGTGCGAACCTTCGCATTGTTCAAGCATGGTCGGTCTCCTCAGATCTTTCCTCGGCTCTTTTCTCTTGCTGCATCACAATTTCATAGGCTTCGCGGGCGGCGGCCTGGTTGCCCTTGGCGACCGCGCCAGAAAACTTCTCGCCGATGGCGTGCAAGACAGCATCGAGCGAAATCAGCCCACCCAGGGCGGCAAAAGCACCCAGCAGCGGTACGTTCGGCACGGGTCGGCCCACATGTTTCATGGCCAGCTCGGTGGCGGGCACCGTCAGCAAGTGGTCGGGCTGGAAGTCTTTGACGAAGTCTTCCAACCCCATCTCGGCAAAGCTTTTGGTGGTGTTGATCAGGATGTAGCCGTCTTTTTTGAGGCCGCCAAACACGTCCACCTGGTGCAGCAGCGTCGGGTCCTGGATGATGATGGCGTCGGGCTGCATGATGGGTTCGCGCAGACGAATCTCTTTGTCGTCCATGCGGCAAAAAGCCACCACCGGCGCGCCGGTGCGCTCGGAGCCAAAACTGGGAAAGGCCTGGGCGTGGCGTCCGCCCATGAAAGCCGCGATGGACATCATCTCGGCACCGGTGACAACGCCTTGGCCGCCACGGCCGTGGATTCGTACTTGAAACATGGGGTCTCCTCATGAGTTACAGCGGTCCATGAATCAGATACCCATGGCCTTGCAACGGGGCCGTATCTTGCTACCACGCGTGGGTGAGTTGTTGATTTTTGTCAAACGTTTCTACGATAAGGAAGTGCATTTCATATTGCAATATTTTGATCGTTAGCCACAGGCCAACACGGCGAACGCCGCCGCCTCACCCATGCGGCTAAACTGACACCTTGCCAGGCCCACCTTGGACGCGCCTGAATATCATTTTTTATAGCTGCTTGCGCTTGTTTTACAAGGGTTACAAGCCATTTTTACTAAAGGAATAACGATGAGCATTTACGCCAAACTCGCTGAACTCAACATCACGCTGCCCCCTGTGGCCGCACCCGCCGCAGCCTACGTTCCGTTTGTCCAGACCGGCAAGCTGGTTTTTTTGAGCGGCCACATTGCCAAGCAAGACGGCAAGGTCTGGGTCGGGCAATTTGGCAAAAACCTGAGCACCGCCGACGGCCAGGCCGCCGCGCGCGCCGTCGCCATTGACCTGATGGGCACCCTGCACGCCGCTGTGGGTGACCTGAACCGCGTCAAGCGCATCGTCAAGCTCATGTCACTGGTCAACTCCACCGCCGACTTCACCGAGCAACACCTGGTGACCAACGGTGCCAGTGAGCTGCTCGGTCAGGTGTTTGGCGCCGACAAGGGCGCGCACGCGCGCAGCGCTTTTGGCGTGGCACAGATCCCGCTGGGTGCCTGTGTTGAGATCGAATTGATCGCCGAACTGGCCTAAGTGGTCAAGCAGCAATAACTTGAACAGTGCGATCGTACTGGCGGGTGCCATGCGTCGTTGCAAACCGCTTGTTTAGCCTAGCTAAACCGCGCGTTTTGCGCCTAGCCTGACGCCCGCCATCACGGCCTATTTTGTCCAACTTATTACTGCTCGACCCCTAAGCGGCGCGCGTCAACCCCAGTTCAAGCCAGCCGCTCGATGCGCTGATCGGACAGCCCTGCCAATGAGGCCTTGTTCACCATCTCGTGTGCAATCTCTGCCAACGGCAGCAGCACAAAGGCGCGCTCTGCCATGCGGGGGTGCGGTACCGTCAGGATGGTGCTGCTGATTTGTGCGCTGCCGTACAACAGCAAGTCCAGGTCAAGAGTGCGCGGCGCATTAGGATAGGGTCGAACGCGGCCCGCAGCGTTTTCAATCTGCTGCAATTTTGAAAGCAGCTCGAGCGCGTTCAGACAGGTGTCAACGGCAACCACCGCGTTGATAAAATCCGGGCCATGGGCCTGCACCGGGGCACTCCGATACAAGGACGAACGCCGCATCAGTTGCATCTGCGGCAAGTCAGCCACAGCCTGCATCGCCGCCAGCAAGGCAGCGCGTGCATCACCCAGGTTGGCACCCAGCCCAATGTAGGCGCGCACCGGTTCACGCGCCCCTGCGTGTTGGGCCAACATACGGCTCAAGCGATCAAACCGGCGTGTCACCGGCCGTTGGCGTACCACCATTGCGCGCCTGCGCTTTGCTGCGCCGACGACGCCGATGTTTCAAGGGGGCTGGCCCAAGGCCATCTTCGAGTTCGCCCGGCACAGGCACTTTGGTGCGGCCCGGCGCTACCGTCGCCGTGCTGTCTGACAGATCGCCCGGGTCGGCCGTTGCGACATCTGACCCTGGGCGTGGCCCCCGGCGCACGCGCGCCGTGCGCGGGCGCTGCTGTAGTTCCTGGCGCACCTGATCCACCATGTCGCGACGCAAGTCGTCAGGGGCCAGGCTGAATTCTTCCCACCAGTCGGACAGCACCTCGTCGATTTCGCCGTTCTCGGCACGTAGCCGCATGAAGTCAAACGCGGCCCGAAAGCGCGGCTGCTCCACCAAGCCGAACGGTGCGCTGCCCACGCGCTTGTCAAACCGCGGCTGCATGGTCCAGATCTCGCGCATGTCAGCGGCCAGCTTGCCGCGCCCGGACACGTCGCCAATGCGCGCGTTGAACACGTCGTCAATGGCGTCGAGCAGCGCCGGATGCGCGTGCTGGTTTTTGCTGCGCTGCGCCCAACCGTCACGCACGTCGGCCCACAGCACACAGGCCAGCAAGAAGCTGGGCGCCACCGGTTTGCCCTCACCCACCCGACGGTCGGTATCGAGCAGCGCAGCTTTAACAAACGATTGGTCAGCGCGCTCCACCACCACGTCCAGCAGCGGGTAGATGCCGCGTGCCATGCCAAGCTCGCGCAGCTTGGCAATGGATGCCAGCGCGTGGCCGGTTTGCAGCAGCTTGAGCATCTCGTCAAACATGCGGCTTTGCGGCACCTCCAGCAGCAACTTCTGGCTTTTGACCAGCGGCGCTGCGGTTTTGGGGTCGAGCTTGAAGCCCAGCGCATTAAGTTTGGCACCAAAGCGCACCGCGCGGATGATGCGTACCGGGTCTTCGCGATAGCGCGTGGCGGCGTCGCCAATCATGCGGATGACTTTGGCTTTGGCGTCCTTGATGCCGTGGTGGTAGTCCACCACGATCTGCGTCTCGGGGTCGTAGTACATGGCGTTGATGGTGAAGTCGCGCCGCGCCGCATCTTCGTCCTGCGGGCCCCAGACGTTGTCGCGCAGCACGCGGCCGGTAGAGTCCACCGCGTGCTTCATGCCGGCCAGGTCGCTCTTGCTGGTTTTCTCGTTGCCCGCCACCTGCTCGGCGGCGGCGTTGTCCAGATAGGCGCGAAAGGTAGAGACTTCGATCACCTCGTGCTCGCGCCCACGGCCATAGACCACGTGCACGATGCGAAAGCGCCGCCCGATGATGAACGCGCGGCGAAACAGTTTTTTGACTTCTTCCGGCGTGGCGTTGGTGGCCACGTCAAAGTCTTTCGGGGCCAGCCCCAGCATCAGGTCGCGCACCGCGCCACCCACAATATAGGCCTCAAAACCACCTTGCTTGAGGGTGCGCACCACGTTGAGGGCGCGCTCGTCCACCAGCTTGGGGTTGATGCCGTGCACGTCGGGACCGACCTCCAGACGTTTGCCAAATTTGCTGTTACTGTCGGCGTCGGCTTTGCCGAGCAAGCGGTTGATAAATTTTTTAATCATTTTCTTTTTTGAAAAGCTCAAGTATGCGCCAGCCGCGCTGCGCGGCCAACGCACGCAGGTCAGCGTCGGGGTTGGTGGCCACCGGGTGGTTGGCGCGCTCCAGCAGGGGCAAGTCGTTGGTGGAGTCGCTGTAAAACGTGGTTTCCAGCGCAGCCCAATCCAGGCCGCGCTGCGCCAGCCAATCTTGCACGCGTGCCACCTTGCCCTCACGAAACGACGGCGTGCCGTCGATTTCGCCGGTAAACCAGCCGCTGTCCGGGTCGCGCACCAGGTTGATGGCAATCAGCTCATCCACGCCAAAAGCGCGCGCAATCGGGCGCGTGACAAATTCATTGGTAGCGGTGACGATGCCCACCAGGTCGCCTGCCGTCTGGTGGCTGCGCACCAAATCCAGCGCCTGGGGTTGAATAGCTTTTTGCACCACAGCCCTCATGAAATCTGCGTGAGCACCTTCTGACTTGATCGCACCCTGGCGACAGATGGCGGCCGTGGCAAAGCGCACGTAGTCATGAATATCAAGGGTGCCAGCCTGGTACTGGGCATAAAAGGCGTCGTTGCGGCGAGTGAATTCGGCGGCATCGGTCCAGCCCAGCGATGTGGTGTACACGCCCCACTCGTAGTCAGAGTCGATCGGGATCAGCGTGTGATCCAGGTCAAACAGGGTCAGCTTTTTCTTGGGGGTCATACCAGAGTCATGTATCAAACGTTGTCCATCATGGATTTGATGAGCGGGATGGTGATGGCGCGCCGGGTCTGCAACGCGTAGCCGTCCATCAGGTCCAGCAGTTCCATCAGGCTGCCCAGATCACGGCTGAAGCGCGTCAGCATGAATTCCAGTACCTCGTCGCTTAAGTCAATGCCGCGCGCGCTGGCCTGCTGGCGCAACACGGTACGGCGCTGTGCCTCGTCCAACGCCTGTAGCGCAAAAACATGGCCCCATCCCAGTCGGCTGCGCAAGTCGTCGCGCAGCTTCAAGTCGGCTGGTGGCAAACTGCCCGTCGCCAGCACGGCCATCTGATGCGTCTGTGCGTTCACGAACCAGTTGAACGCCGCGTGCTGCTGCGCGCTGCTGAAGGCGTGCACATCGTCCATCAGCACCGCCGCCCAGTTGGCATCAAAAGCGACGGAGTCGGTGCTCTTGGCGTCGAGCCAACCCACGCCCTGCCCGGCTTGCTCCAGCGCAGCACGCACGCCACGCAGCAGGTGGGTTTTGCCGCAGCCAGACTCGCCCCACACATACATGGGCAGAGGTGAACGCGCCGCGCTGCCCTGCCCCAGCCACAGCCGCAAGTGGTCCAGCGCCTGTGCATTGGGACCCGGCAGGTAGTTGTCCAGCGTGGGGCCGTTGGCCAACCCCATGTCCAACACCAGTTGTTGGGGCGCCTTCATCCGCCGTAGAGCCGACTGGCCTTGTAGGTGCGCGTGGCCCGGCGCAGCGCCACGTACAGCACGGCACTGCTGGGCAAGGCAATCAACACGCCAATAAAGCCCAGCGCATGGCCAAACGCCAGCAGGGCAAAAATAACGGCCAGCGGATGCAGCCCGATGCGCTTGCCCACCAGCTTGGGCGTGAGGTAAAAACTCTCCACCACCTGGCCGATGCCGTACACCACGCCCACCATCAGCAGCGCCTGCATCACACCGCCGGTGGCGGCAAATTCCAGGCTGCCCGCCAGCAGCGCCAGCACCAGCCCAAAACCAAAACCCAGATACGGAATGGCAATGGCCAACCCGGTGAAGACACCAATGGGCAGCGCCAGCTTGAGCCCAAACAACGCCAGACCCACCACGTAATACAGGGCCAGCACGCCCATCACCAGCAACTGCCCGCGCAGATACTGGCCCAGCACCGCGTCGGCTTCGGCCAGAAAACTGTCCACACCCTGGCGCAGACGCGGCGGCACCAAGCCCAACAGCAGGCGCACCACCGAAGCCCAATCCAGCAGTAAATAAAACAGCACCACCGGAATCAGCACCGCATTACCCACCACCGACAGTGCCACGCTTCCGCCGAGCTTGACCGACGCCATCACCGGGCCCAGACTGTCCTCAAAGTTGGCGCTCAGATGGTCACGCACAAACGTCTTCAAGCTGGCCAGGTCCAGTTGCGCGTTGATACCCCACTGCGCCAGCAGCGGCTGCGCCCTGTCGTTGAAGCGGTCCAGCAGCAGTGGCAACTGCTCACGCAGCAGCGGCAACTGCTTGACCAGAATCGGCACCACCAAGAGCGCCAGCGCCAGCACCACAACAATAAAGATCACTTCCACGCCCACCACCGCCAGCACGCGCGGCACATGCAGTCGGTTCACAAGCCGATCCACCAGCGGCGTCAACGCATAAGCCAATATTGCGCCCACGATAAATGGCGTCAGCACCGGCCCCAGCCACCACAGCAGCCATGCCGCGACCAACGCGATCAGCGTCCAGGTGGCGGCACGAATTTGGGTGGGGGTGAATTGCATCAACAAACAGCGGGAATTGGGATCGGGTCAAGGCTGCTGGGGCGGCCAAAAGCGAGGGTGGCATTCTATCGGGGCTCAAAGAAGTGTTCCATCGGCTGTCGCTTTTTCAATTCGATGTTCGGCTGTACAGGAAGACCGAATACTGACTCCAGTTGCACCCTGATACGCATATACTTTGCGCATCATTTGTGGAGTCGCATCATGTTGAATTTTGACAACGGTGTCAAAAATGCCACCAACCTGTCGCTCAACCACAAGGTGCTGGAAGTTGCACGGGAGATGGGCATGAACCTGTCACAAACGGTGGGCACCCTACTGGCCGATGAAGTCAAGCGGCGCTACTGGGCCAAGTGGAACGAAGACAACAAGGAGGCCATTGCCGCCTACAACGAACGCGTGGCCACGTATGGGTTGACGCTGGCCAAGTACCGGACTTGGGGAAAGTCGCTGGGTGATGGTCGCCTCACGCCTGCTGCTGACCTGCCTGGGGATGCGGACGATGGCTCGCTTTGACGTGTACCGTAACCCCGATACCAAAGATGCGGAACACGTGCTCTATTTTCTTGACGTACAAAACGACCACCTTCAGGGGTTCAAAACGCGTGTACTCGTGCCGTTGTGGCACAAGGATTTTTTGCCACACCCAATGAACGAACTCAACCCCGCGTTTATTGTGCTGGGCTCTACGGTGGTCATGGATACCCCGGCTCTGGGTGCAGTTGCCGTCAACGCTCTCAAGCCAGCGGTGGTCAACTTGGGTACACAACAGCTCAAAATCCAGAACGCGCTGGATATTTTGTTTGGGGGCTACTGATCTTGGCACCAGATTCCAACCAATACGAAACCTTGCTGCGCAACGTGCAGACGAACGGCGTGTTCAAGCCCGACCGTACCGGCACCGGCACGACCAGCGTGTTTGGTTACCAGATGCGCTTTGATTTAAGCCAGGGCTTTCCGCTGGTCACCACCAAAAAGGTGTTCCTCAAAGCCATCATCGTCGAACTGCTATGGTTTTTGCGCGGTGACAGCAACGTCAAGTGGCTGCAAGAGCGCGGCTGCACCATCTGGGACGAATGGGCGCGCGCCGACGGCGATCTGGGCCCGGTCTATGGCGTGCAGTGGCGCAGCTGGCCCACGCCCGATGGCGGCCACATCGACCAGATCCAGCAGGTCATTGACACCCTGAAAACCAACCCCGACAGCCGGCGCATCTTGGTGAGCGCCTGGAACGTGGCCGAGCTGAACCAGATGGCGCTGATGCCCTGCCACGCGTTTTTTCAGTTTTACGTGGCCCCTGCTACCGCGCCGGGTGGCAAAGGCAAATTAAGCTGCCAGCTCTACCAGCGCAGCGCGGACATCTTTTTGGGCGTGCCGTTCAACATTGCCAGCTACGCGCTGCTGACGCACATGGTGGCGCAGCAGTGTGATCTGGACGTGGGTGATTTCATCTGGACCGGTGGGGATTGCCACATCTACAGCAACCACGCCGAGCAAGTGGCACTGCAGCTCAGCCGCGAGCCTTTTGCCTATCCATCCCTTGTCATCAAAAGAAAACCCGCTAGCATTTTTGACTATGCTTACGAGGACTTTGAGGTGCAAGGCTACCAGTGCCACCCGGCCATCAAAGCCCCGGTGGCGGTGTGAGCAGCGCGCACATTTCACGCCGTCAGCTCTGGGCGCTGGTGGCCCTGACGCTGATGTGGGGCACCAACTGGCCGATGATGAAGTACAGCCTGCGCGAGCTCTCGCCGCTGTACTTTCGCGCGCTGACCATGACCGGTGGTGCGCTCTGGCTCTTTGTTTACTACCGCGCTCGCGGCGTGTCCATGTGGCCACAGGGCGACCAGTGGCGCAGTGTGGTTACGCTGGGTTTGCCCAACGTGTTGGGCTGGCACACGCTGGCCATCCTGGGTGTGAAGGAACTGGCCAGCGGCCGCGCCGCCATTCTGGGCTTTACCATGCCGATCTGGACCGTGCTGCTGGGCGTGCTCTTCTTTGGCGAAAAGCTCACCCGGCGCGTGGGCCTGGCCGTGGTGGCGGTGGCCTTGGCCATCGGCCTGCTCACCTTCAACGAACTGACTGCACTTACCGGAAGACCGCTAGGCATTGTGTGGATGGAGGGCGCAGCGCTGAGCTGGGCCATCGGCACGCTGATGATGCGCCGCGCCCACCTGAGCCTGCCCATGGAAACACTCACGGTCTGGATGCTGATTCTGGCCAGCGCCTGCCTGTGGCTGTTTGCCGCACTGCTGGAGCCCTGGCCCAGCTGGCAATTTACAGCGCCCATGTGGGGCAGTCTGGCCTACGGCGCGCTGATCAACTATGGTTTTGCACAAATCATCTGGTTCGGGCTGGCGCGCCATTTGCCACCGGCCACCAGCGCCATGAGCATCATGGCCATTCCGCTCATTGGCACGGCCAGCGCCACCCTGATCGTGGGCGAAGTCCCCGGCTGGCAGGACTTTGCCGCCATGCTGTGCGTGATGGGTGCCATCGCTGCCGTGTTGCTGCCACCGCGCAAGCGCCTGGCCTGACAAAATCTTGCCCCATGCAACTGAACCTGATTTTTGCCCGCGCCCGCAACGGTGTCATCGGTAGCAATGACGCCCTGCCCTGGCACTTGCCCGAAGACATGGCGCACTTCAAACAATTGACTCTGGGCTGCCCGGTGATCATGGGGCGCAAAACCTGGGACAGCCTGCCGCCCAAGTTCCGCCCCCTGCCCGGCCGACAAAACATCGTGGTCACACGCCAGAGCGACTGGCAAGCGCCTGGGGCGCTGGTGGCGCACTCAGTGGAACAAGCCTGCGCCCTGTGCCCGGCCGATGCCACCGCCTGGGTGATTGGCGGCGCCGAGCTGTACGCGCTGGCGTTGCCATTGGCGCAGCAAGCGGTGGTGACGGAAATTGATGCCGACTTTGACGGCGACGCGTTCGCACCGACGCTGGGGCCAGCGTGGCGCGAGGTGGCGCGCCAAACGCACCTCTCCAGCACTGGCTTGCGCTTTGGCTTTGTCACCTACCAACAGAGGCAGGGCGCTTAACCATTACTTTTGATAGTCATTCAAGCAGTATTTACAAGGGCTAAGAGCCAATTCGTCATATGAAACTTGCCACCTGGAACATCAATTCACTGACCGTGCGCCTGCCCCAGGTACTGGACTGGCTGGCCGCCAGCCCGGTGGACGTGCTGGCGCTGCAAGAGCTCAAACTCACCGACGACAAGTTTCCCCACGCCGCTTTTCAGGCCGCAGGGTATGCATCGGTCTGCTTTGGCCAGAAAACCTACAACGGCGTGGCGCTGATCAGCAAAAGCCCGGCGCAAGACGTGGTGCGCAACATTCCCGGCTTTGACGACGATCTGGCACGCGTCATCAGTGGCACTTTTGCCCTGAGCACAACGGATGCCAGCGCCAGCAACGTGGCAGCGCAGGACAGCGTCCGGGTGGTGGGGGCCTATTTCCCCAATGGTCAGGAGCCGGGCAGCGACAAGTTTGAGTACAAGCTGGCCTGGTTGCAAGGCTTGCGCGCCTGGCTGCGCACCGAATTGGTGACGCACCCCAGGCTGGTGCTGATGGGCGACTTCAACATCACTTTCGACGATACCGATGTATGGGACCCCGAGGGCATGCGCGACCAGATTCATTGCACCGATGAAGAACGCTACGAGCTGGGCGCCCTGATCGCCCTGGGTCTGGCAGACGCGCACCGGCTGTTCCCGCAAGCCGCCAAAAGCTACTCATGGTGGGACTATCGTGACTTTGGCTTCAAGCGCAACCACGGCATGCGCATTGACCACATCCTGATCAGCCAGGCACTGCAACCGCTGGCGCGCGGCTGCTGGATTGATAAGGCGCCGCGCAAGAACGAACGCCCAAGCGACCACGCGCCCGTGGTGCTTGAACTGGCTTGATCGTGTCAAGGTGATGTACGCTGAAAGTCTGCGACGCACGGCAGGGCGACTGGATCAGGTGTGACGACTGGGGCTGGCCCGTGTGTGTGGACGGGCCGCGTTTGCAAACCCCGACGCGTTGACAGGATTTGAGCCCAAAGCTACATTACTAACCGTTGAGTCAGTAACTTATGCCTACCCTTTCTGCACCCGTCGAACCCCTGGACCGGACCGCTGCGCGCAGATCCCGGCGCAAGGACGCGCGTCCGGGCGAGCTGCTGGCCGCGGCGCTGGACCTGTTTGTTGAAAAAGGCTACGCCGCCACCCGGGTCGAAGAAGTGGCGCACCGTGCCGGCGTTTCCAAAGGCACGCTGTTTTTGTATTTTCCCAGCAAAGAGGATCTGTTCAAGGCGGTGGTGCGCGCGCATCTGTCGGGGCATTTTGTGCGCTGGGGTGAGGAAATTGACACTTTCCAAGGCAGCTCACCAGACATGTTGCGTTACGCGCTGACCAGCTGGTGGCAGCACATCGGCTCTACCCAGGCCTCGGGCATCCCCAAGCTGATGATGAGCGAAGCGGGCAACTTTCCGCAGCTGGCCGCTTTTTACCAGCAAGAGGTGATTGAGCCTGGCAACGCCTTGCTGGCGCGCATACTCGAGCGTGGCATGGCGCGCGGCGAATTCCGCCACATGGACCTGAAGTACGGTGTTTACCTGATGCTGGCGCCGCTGGTGTTTCTGGTGTTGTGGAAACATTCGTTCGCCCCGTGCTGTGACCGCTTGGCGCAAATCGACCCTGAAACTTATTTGTCGGCGCAGATCGACATGCTGCTGCATGGGCTGACCCAACCCTGAAACCAACCCAACTGTCATGCCTGCACAGCCGTCCCCCATGATGAAATTGCCCCGTCATTCCCGCGCAGGCGGGAATGACGAAGCTCGGCGTATTTCACGTTAACCCCTAACTCAAACGATCAAACCGCTATGAAACCCTGGATGAAATGGACGCTGGCTGCCGTCGTGGTCGCGTTGTTGACCGCAGGCGCGCTGCGTACGCTGGCTGCGCGCAAGGTCAAACAACAAGCGCTGGAGGCGCAGCAAACAGCGCAAAAAACCCAGGTTGCCATCGACCTGCAAGCCTCTGACTTGCTAAAGGTTCGCACCCAGCAAGTGCCACTGACCGTGCCGGTGTCGGGCCCCATCCAGGCGGTCAACACGTCGATGGTGAAAGCGCGGGTGGGGGGTGAGCTGCAGGGCTTGAGCGTGCGCGAGGGCGACCCGGTGCGCGCTGGCCAGGTGCTGGGACGCATCGAGCCTACCGAATTTGACGCCCGCCTGCGCCAGGCGCGCCAGCAGGCGCAGGCGGCCAAAGCGCAGGTGGACATCGCCCAGCGCACCCATGCCAACAACCAGGCACTGGTGGCACAGGGCTTTATTTCAGGCACGGCGCTGGCGGCGTCGCAGGCCAATCTGGCAGCGGCGCAAGCCACCTATGACGCAGCCAAAGCTGCCAGCGAAGTGGCGGCCAAGTCACTCGCCGACACGGTGCTGCGCGCGCCTATCAGCGGCCAGATTGCGCAGCGGCTGGCGCAACCGGGCGAGCGCGTGGGCGTCGATGCGCGCATCGTCGAAATTGTCGACCTGCGTCAGCTTGAGGTAGAAGTCGCCCTGCCCGCTGCCGACGCGCTCCAGGTCAAACCGGGGCAGCCAGCAAGCCTGCACGTGGACGGCAGCAATACCCCCATCGCCGCTCGGGTGGCGCGCATCAGCCCCAGCGCCACAGCGGGTAGCCGCGCAGTACTGGTGTACCTGGCCATTGATTCAGGCGTGGTGCTGCGTCAAGGCCTGTACATGCAGGGTAGCCTGGTGGTGGGCCAGCTCAATGCCAACGTGGTGCCACTTTCAGCCGTACGCACCGACCAACCCCAGCCGTATCTGCAACTGGTGCAAGACGGCCAGGTTCGTCATGCCAAAGTCACCACCGGTGCGCGCAGCGAGGTGAACGTCCAGACGCTGGTGGCCGTATCCGGTGTACCCGCTGGAGCCGTGGTGATTGCCGGGTCGGTCGGTGTGTTGCGCCCGGGCACGCCAGTGCGGCTGGTCAAGCAACCATAAGGCGCGCGCCATGTGGTTCACCCGTATCAGTCTGAACAACCCGGTGTTTGCCACCATGATGATGTTGGCGCTGGTGGTGCTAGGGCTATTTTCGATCCAGCGGCTCCAGGTGGACCAGTTCCCCAACGTCGATTTCCCGGTGGTGGTCATCAGCACCGACTACCCCGGTGCCTCGCCCGAAATTGTTGAAAGCGAAGTCACCAAAAAACTCGAAGAAGCCGTCAACTCCATCGCCGGTATCAACGCGCTAACCTCACGCTCGTACGAAAGCCAGTCGGTCATCATCATCGAATTTGGCCTGCACATCGACGGGCGCAAGGCGGCCGAAGACGTGCGTGAAAAAGTCGCCGCCATTCGTCCCACCCTGCGCACCGAAGTCAAAGAGCCGCGCGTGCTGCGCTTTGACCCCAGCAGCCGCGCCATCTGGTCGGTGGCCGTGTTGCCAGATGCCAGCAGCAGTGCTGCGGCCATGACCCCGGTGGAGCTGACCAACTGGGCCGAACAAGTCGCCAAGAAGCGGTTTGAGAACGTGCGTGGCGTGGGCGCCGTGTCGCTGGTGGGCGGCAGCAAGCGTGAGATCAACTTGTATCTGATACCGCAAGCGCTACAGGCCTACGGCGTCACGCCCGACCAGGTGGTCGCCGCCGTGCGCAGCGACAACCAGGACTACCCCGCAGGCGCGATCCGCTCACTCGACCAGGACCGCGTGATTCAGATCGCTGCGCGGGTGCAACGCCCCGAAGACTTTGGTCGCATCATCATCACACGCAAGGGCGGTGCGCCCGTGCGCGTGGATCAGGTGGCACGCGTGACCGACGGCGCACAAGAGGTGGAAAGCCTGGCGCTCTACAACGGCCAGCGCACATTGCTCTTGAGCGTGCAAAAGTCGCAAGACGAAAACACCATTGGCGTGGTGGACAACCTGAACCGCACGCTGGCCGAAATGCAGACACAACTGCCCCCGGGCGTCAAGCTTCAACCCATCACCGACGGCTCGCGCCAGATCCGGGTGTCGGTGTCCAACGTGCGCCAGACGCTGTTTGAAGGCGCCCTGCTCACCGTGTTGATCGTGTTCTTGTTTTTGAACTCGTGGCGCTCCACTGTCATCACCGGGCTGACGCTGCCCATTGCGCTGATCAGCACGTTTTTCTTCATGAACCTGCTGGGCTTTACCGTCAACATGATCACCATGATGGCGCTGAGCTTGTGCGTGGGACTGCTCATTGACGACGCCATTGTGGTGCGCGAAAACATCGTGCGCCACGTGCAAATGGGCAAAAGCGCATTTACTGCGGCGATGGATGGCACGCGCGAAATTGGTCTGGCCGTGTTCGCCACCACGCTGTCCATCGTGGCGGTGTTTTTGCCCATTGGCTTCATGGGCGGCATCATCGGCAAGTTCTTCCACGAATTTGGCCTGACGATTGTGGCCGCAGTGCTGGTGTCGATGTTTGTCAGCTTCACGCTCGACCCCATGCTGTCTTCGATCTGGCACGACCCCAGCATCGAGTCCCACGGCAAGCATTTGAAGCCCGTCACGTTTTACGACAAGACCATCGGCCGCATCACCGGGCTGTTTGACGTGGGCACCGACGCGCTGATCAACCTGTACCAGAGCATCCTGCGCTGGGCGCTGGGGCACAAGCTGGCCACGGTGCTGTTGGCGCTGGTGATCTTTGCCAGCAGCCTGGCCATGGTGCCTCTGCTGGGTACGGAATTTGTGCCCAAATCGGACTTTTCAGAAACCAACCTGACCTTCAACACGCCGGTCGGCTCGTCGCTAGAAGTTACCGAAGAGCGCGCGCGCCGGGTCGAAGCCATCCTGCGCTCGTTCCCCGAAGTGGCCTACACGCTGACCACCATCAACACCGGCAATGCGCAAGGCAAGATCTACGCCAGTGTGTACATCCGCCTGGTAGACCGGCATCTGCGCCAGCGTAACGTGGACGCCATGTCTGTGGTGTTGCGCCAGCGCCTGCGCCAGGTGCCGGGGATCACCGTCACGCACGTGGGTCTGCTCGACCCGGTGGGTGGGCAAAAGCAGATCATGTTTTCGATTCAGGGCCCCGACATGGGCGAACTGACGCGCCTGAACGCATTGGCGCAGGACAAAATCCGCGACATTCCCGGCCTGGTCGATCTGGATTCCACACTCAAACCCGACAAGCCCACGCTGGACGTGCAAGTGCACCGCGACGCAGCGTCTGACCTGGGACTGAGCGTGGCGCAAATTGGCAACGCACTGCGCACGCTGGTGGCGGGCCAGACGGTAGGTAACTGGCGCGCGCCGGACGACCAGACGTATGACGTGAACGTGCGCCTGGCCCCGCAGGCACGCGACCAGACCTCCGACCTGGCGGCGCTGCCTTTGGTGGCGGGGCAAAACGCCGACGGCAGCAGCCGCATCGTGCAGCTCAGCCAGGTGGCCAGCGTTGTCGAGTCAAGTGGCTCCAACCAAATCAACCGGCGTGACCTCACGCGCGAGGTGGCTATTACCGCCAATGTGTCGGCGCGCTCGGCCGGTGAGGTCTCGGCCGACATCAAGACCGCCATGGACAGCATCGCCATGCCACCAGGCTACGGCTACAAGTTCAGCGGCTCGGTCAAGGACATGGCTGAATCCTTTGGCTACGCCTTGTCAGCGCTGGCGCTGGCGGTGATCTTTATCTACATGATTCTGGCCAGCCAGTTCAAAAACTTTCTGCAGCCGCTGGCGTTGATGACTTCGCTGCCTCTGACGCTCATCGGTGTGGTGCTGGCGTTGATGATGTTCAATTCGACGCTGTCGTTGTTTTCTGTCATCGGCGTGGTGATGCTGATGGGGTTGGTCACCAAAAACGCCATTTTGCTGGTGGACTTTGCCATCCGCTCGCGTGTCGAGCACACTGACGAAAACGGCAACACCGTCCCGGGGCTGCCACGCCACGATGCCTTGCTGCTGGCTGCCCGGGTACGTTTGCGCCCGATTTTGATGACCACGCTGGCGATGATTTTTGGCATGGTGCCGCTGGCGTTTGCGCTGTCCGAGGGGTCGGAAATGCGCGCACCCATGGGCCAGGCCGTGATCGGTGGCGTGATCACGTCGTCACTTTTGACGCTGGTGGTGGTGCCGGTGGTGTACTGTTACATGGATGATCTGGCGCAATGGATGCGCAGATTGTGGCGCCCCACTGCGTCAGCAACCATTGAAAAACAGTAACTACTCAGCCCCCAACCATCCCAACCAGCAATAGCTACGAAATAGTGAGCGACAATCGGCACTGATGCCCAACCTACCCGATCTCAGCGAACTCAGCCACGCGCAAAAAGACGAGCTGATCCG
>Ga0210009_1000310_pt1:0-2500 | contig 58678 bp, 40 predicted proteins | sample CryGeyCG2114_065_FD_185457 | JGI IMG/M metagenome (GOLD analysis project Ga0210009, IMG submission 185457) | Groundwater microbial communities from aquifer - Crystal Geyser CG12_big_fil_rev_8/21/14_0.65 (SPAdes) (version 2) | ecosystem: Environmental > Aquatic > Deep subsurface >...
GCGTCAGATCCATTTGTTGCCGCGGAACGTATTCAAGAAGAAATACCAGACGTAATTACGTTGGATATTGAAATGCCAAAAATGGATGGAATAACATTTCTTCAAAAGATAATGAGCCAACACCCAATTCCAGTTGTAATTTGTTCAAGCCTTTCCGAAAGAGGCTCTGCTAGCGGATTAAAAGCAATGGAACTTGGGGCGGTAGATATTATTACAAAACCTAAAATGGGCACAAAACAATTTTTTGAGGAATCGAGAATTCACATTTGCGATGTTGTAAAAGCAGCGGCTTTAGTTAATATAAGAAAATATGTATCACGAAAAATTGAAGTTGAGCCAAAACTTTCTGCTGATGTAATTATTGCTAAAAACACTAGCAAAGCAATGCTTCAAACTACTGAAAAGGTAGTTGTAGTTGGCGCGTCTACTGGAGGAACCGAGGCGTTAAGAACTTTTTTGGAAGCGTTTCCACTAGATTCTCCTGGAATTGTTATTGTTCAACATATGCCAGAAAATTTTACAACGGCTTTTGCCAATAGATTAAATAGTATCTGCCGTTTAACAGTAAAAGAAGCTGAAGATGGCGATACGGTTATTAGAGGTAGAGCATTAATTGCTCCAGGAAATCATCACTTGCTTTTAAAGAGAAGTGGTGCAAGATATTATGTAGAGGTTAAAGATGGTCCGCTTGTTAGTCGTCACCGACCTTCAGTGGATGTTCTTTTCCGTTCTGCCGCCAGATATGCAGGCAGAAATTCAGTTGGAGTAATTATGACTGGTATGGGAGACGATGGCGCAAAAGGAATGTTGGAACTTAAGGAAGCTGGTGCATACACAATTGCCCAAGACAAAAATACTTGTGTTGTTTTTGGAATGCCACAAGAAGCAATTAAAATTGGAGCAGCTATTAAAGTTTTGCCATTGCAAAATATTGCAGGCAATGTATTAAACATTTGTCAATAGTAGATAAAATATGAGTAAAGGAAAAATTTTAATTACCGAAGATAATAGAAGCGTTGCTGAATCAATTAAGCGAATGGTAATTTCGCTTGGTTATCAAGTTGCTGCTATTGTTGTTTCTGGTTTTGAAGCAATTGAGTTTGCAAAAAAAAATAATATAGATTTAATTTTAATGGATATAAATCTTGAGGGTGAAATGGACGGAATAGAGGCTGCACAAATTATTAATAAGGAATTTGATAACCCCATAATTTTCCTAACTGCATTTTCAGATGAAAAAACAATGAAAAGAGCAATGGAAGCGGGTCCTTATGGATATATTTTAAAACCATTTGAATTAAACACTCTTAAAACTACTCTTGAAATTGCTTTATATAAAAACAAAACAGAACGTAAAATTAAAGAAAGTGAACTTTGGTGGAAATCAGCCTTTGACAGCATTGAAGAATGTATAATAATGACAACAAAAGAAGGTTACATTAATTATATAAATTTTGCTGGAGAAAAAACACTTGGTTACACACTTAAAGAATGTAAAGGATTAAATTACGAAAACCTCTTAAGAATTTATAAAAGAGTGCCAGATGAGTATTTTATTTGCGCAATACAAGATCATGAAAGTGATCCACAAGATTTATTAAACAGCAAATGGCTTATTGATAGAAATAACAAACATATTCCTATTGAAGAGAATGTATCGGATATTAAAGATAGTAATAACAACTTTTTAGGAAAAGTAATTACAATAAAAGACATAACACAAAAACGAGAAAGCCAATTAGCAGTTGTTACAGCACGTAATTTTTATATCTCATTGTTGGAAGATTTTCCAGTGCCTATTTGGAGAGCAAATACTGAAGGTGTCTTTAATTATTTTAATAGAACTTGGTTGGAGCTTACAGGTAATAATATTTCGCAAGAAGTTTTAACAAGCTGGTTGGAGAGAATGCACGAAGAGGATAGGGATGATTTTATAGTACTCTTTAATTCTGCTTTCGAAAAAAGGGAGCGTTTTGATTATGAATTTAGAATATTAAATAAAGAAAAAAAATATAGTTGGATTTATGCGGTTGGAACACCATTTAATGATTTGCATAAAAAATTTGGAGGTTTTCTATTTGCTGGAATAGATATGACAAAAAGAAAAGTTTTAGAAAAAGAGCTCCGAACGGCAATAACAAAAGTTGAAATTGCCAGTAAAGCTAAAAGTGATTTCATAGCAAATATGAGTCATGAAATTAGAACGCCTCTTAATGGAATTGTTGGTTTAACCGAGCTTATGTTCGATACTAAATTAGATATGGAACAGAAAGAATATTTAGAAATGGTTAAACAATCTTCAGATGTGCTTTTAAATTTATTGAACAATTTATTAAATCAATCAAAACTTGAGGCTGGTAAAGAAATAATCCAAGAATCAAAATATGAACTAAATGAAATTGTTGATGAAATATGGAATCCAATAGCATTTCAAGCATCACAGAAAAATATTATTGCAAATAAAAAATACAACTTCAATTTTGATAGAAAAATATTAGCT
>Ga0210009_1000310_pt1:7500-58678 | contig 58678 bp, 40 predicted proteins | sample CryGeyCG2114_065_FD_185457 | JGI IMG/M metagenome (GOLD analysis project Ga0210009, IMG submission 185457) | Groundwater microbial communities from aquifer - Crystal Geyser CG12_big_fil_rev_8/21/14_0.65 (SPAdes) (version 2) | ecosystem: Environmental > Aquatic > Deep subsurface >...
GTATGTAGGCTTAGAGAGTAGGCAAATCCGCTCTCTTTTAAGGCTGAGATACGAACAGGAGAGCTTGCTCATAAACTGACTGTAATCATGCTGCCAAGAAAAGCTTCGTATAAGAAAATTGTATCAGTCCGTACCGCAAACCGACACAGGTAGACGGGATGAGTATTCTCAGGCGCTCGAGTGAGTCGTGGTTAAGGAACTCGGCAAATTAGCTCCGTAACTTCGGGAGAAGGAGCGCCCCAATTAGGTGAAACTCTTTACGAGTTTAGCTGAAAGGGGCCGCAGTGAAAAGGCCCAGGCGACTGTTTAACAAAAACACATGTCTCTGCGAAGTCAATCAAGACGATGTATAGGGACTGACACCTGCCCGGTGCTGGAAGGTTAAGAGGAGGGGTTATCCTTTTTTGGAGAAGCTCTGAATTGAAGCCCCAGTAAACGGCGGCCGTAACTATAACGGTCCTAAGGTAGCGAAATTCCTTGTCGGGTAAGTTCCGACCTGCACGAATGGTGCAACGATCTGGGCACTGTCTCGACCACGAGCTCGGTGAAATTGTGGTACCGGTGAAGACGCCGGTTACCCGCAGACGGACGAAAAGACCCCGTGAACCTTTACTGCACCCTAGCATTGGGTTCGGTTAAATCATGTGTAGGATAGGTGGGAGACTTTGAAGCCGGGGCGCTAGCTTCGGTGGAGTCAACGGTGAAATACCACCCTTGGTTTAGTTGGATTCTAACCGCGGTCCATGAATCTGGATCCGGAACAGTGTTAGGCGGGTAGTTTGACTGGGGCGGTCGCCTCCCAAAATGTAACGGAGGCTCTCAATGGTTCCCTCAGCATGGTTGGTAATCATGCTTCGAGTGCAAAGGCAAAAGGGAGCTTGACTGTGAGGCATACAGGCCGAGCAGATACGAAAGTAGGACTTAGTGATCCGGCGGTAGCGAGTGGAAGTGCCGTCGCTCAAAGGATAAAAGGTACTCCGGGGATAACAGGCTGATCTTGCCCAAGAGTTCATATCGACGGCAAGGTTTGGCACCTCGATGTCGGCTCATCGCATCCTGGGGCTGAAGAAGGTCCCAAGGGTTGGGCTGTTCGCCCATTAAAGCGGTACGTGAGCTGGGTTCAGAACGTCGTGAGACAGTTCGGTCTCTATCCTCTGCGGGCGCAGGATACTTGAAAAGATTTACTTCTAGTACGAGAGGACCGAAGTGAACAAACCTCTAGTGTACCAATTGTCACGCCAGTGGCATAGTTGGGTAGCTACGTTTGGAATGGATAAGCGCTGAAAGCATCTAAGTGCGAAGCCAACTTTAAGATTATGTATCCCTTCCGTCTTAGACGGACTAAAGACTCCTTGGAGATTACAAGGTTGATAGGTTGTAGGTGTAAGTACGGTAACGTATTTAGCCGAGCAATACTAATAAGTCGTGAGGCTTAACCATTAATTTTTTTTATTAAAACATTTTGTTGGCTCAGAACACTCTTCAATATTCAATTTTTATGTAAAAGTTTTCTGGTGGTTATAGCCAAGGTGAAACACCTCTTCCCTTTCCGAACAGAGAAGTTAAGACCTTGAACGCCGATGGTACTGCATGGGCAACTGTGTGGGAGAGTAGGTAGCTGCCAGGATTTAATTTAAAAACCCTAATCGATTTTCGTTTAGGGTTTTTTTATTTTAAATAAAATATAATTAGCATAGAATTATTTTACTTGTTATTATTGTTAAAATATTTTAATTCATTTCGTAGAGGTAAAAATGTCATTTCCTAAATCTTTTTATAGATGGCGCCCGCATCCTTGGCATGGGTTGGAGGTAGGGGAAAATGCTCCTGAATTTGTAAATGCATATATAGAAATAACGCCATTTGATTTAGTTAAATATGAAGTAGATAAATATACTGGATTTATGCATGTAGATCGTCCTCAGAGAAGTTCATCGCATCCCCCTGCATTGTACGGTTTTATTCCTAGAACATATTGTGGTGAGCATACAAGCCAGTTAAATCCTATTGCTGATAAGGGTGATAGAGATCCATTGGATATTTGTGTTATTAGCGAAAGACCCATTAGTAGAGGTGAAATTATTTTGCGTGCAAAAGTTGTTGGCGTTATTCAGGGTATTGACAATGGTGAAGCTGACGATAAAATTGTTGCAGTATTAAAAAACGATAATATATATGGTGCTATTAGTGATATTACCGAATTACCAACTGTAATTGTTGAACGCTTAAGGCATTATTTTTTAACGTATAAATTGATTCCAGGGGAAGAAAGCAAATTTACAATTGCAAAAGTACTTGGCAAGGATGATGCTTTCAAAGTAATAGAAGCTGCAATGAAAGATTATGATGATGTTTATGGTGGTTATTAAATATTTATTTATATTCTTTACCTCCAAGTTCATTAATAACTGCATTAATTAAAGAATTTTCTTCTTCTGATAAATTGGTATCTACGTTAGAAAATTGGTTATTTAGTTTCTCTTGCTTATTTGGTAACTGATCTTTGCTTACTTTTTTTAGTGGAATAGGTTTATCATTTATTTCAGTTTTTGGAATTGGTTTATTAGTATTTTCTTCTTTTGGAAATATTCCCTTCTGAATATTTTCCAATAATTGGGATATTGTTGTAGTTGACTCTAATCCAATAAGATGGCTTAAAGCAATTTCTATAAATAATTTTTGATTTTGGGAATTTCTTAAATCTTTTTCCACCCTGCTTAAATATGTTAAAATTCTTAATACGTCAGATTCTGAAAAACTCCCAATATAATTTGAATATAATAATTTTATTTGCTCAGATGATTCTACAAATGTAGTATCTTTTTTTAGAATAGTCGTTAAAATATTTCTAAAGTGTTCAACTAATCCAGTCGTAAAATCTATATAATTCCATCCATTATCATAAACCACTTTTGATATTTCAAACGCTTGAATAAAATCTTTATTCAAAATTGAATCTGAAATTTTAAAATATAGCTCTTCATCAATAAGATTTAACATTTGTGCAACAATAGCTGCGTCAATATTTTTTCCACCAAATGAAATTACTTGGTCAAAAAGTGATTGTGCATCTCTTAAAGCTCCATCGGCTTTTTTAGCAATAAATGTTAGTGCTTGGTCATCAATTACAATTTCATCAGAAGCAGCAATTTTACTGAGCTGAACTTTAATAGCATTTAATTCAATTCTTCGGAAATCAAATCTTTGGCAGCGAGATATTATAGTTAGTGGAACTTTATGTACATCTGTCGTTGCAAAAATAAAAATGGCATGGGCTGGTGGTTCTTCCAAAGTTTTTAACAGAGCGTTAAATGATTCTGTGGTTAACATGTGAACTTCGTCAATGATAAAAATTTTATAGCTGCCAGAAGTTGGGGAATATTTTACAGCTTCACGCAGCGAACGAATTTCCTCAATTCGTCTGTTTGAGGCTCCATCAATTTCAATTATATCAAGTGATTGTGAGGAATTAAATGAATTACACGTTTCACAATTATTGCAAGGTTCACCATTTATACTGTTTTTACAGTTAAGTGCTTTTGCAAGTATGCGTGCAGTAGTAGTTTTACCAATACCGCGTGGACCCGCAAACAAATATGCATGAGCAATTCTATTATTAACAATTGCGTTTTTTATTGTTTTTGATATGTGTTCTTGTCCAACAACTTCTTCAAATTTTTGTGGACGCCATTTTCTTGCAGATACAACATAATTCATTTATTATCCAATCTAATTTGTCTATCTTAATATAAATTTAGTAAAATCTAATGTTGCTATTAAAAAATCAATTTGTTTTTCTAAAAATAATTTGTCTATTTCTGTGAAAGAATTTTTGGAATTACTATCAATATCAAGTACACCCCAAATTTGATTGTTTATTATTATTGGAACAACTATTTCGGACTTAGAGTTTGAATCGCAAGCAATATGACCAGGAAATTCATTTACGTCCTCAACAATAATAGTTTCTCTTTTAATAGCAGAAGTTCCACAAACACCCTTTCCAATTAAAATTTCGGTGCATGCAACATTGCCTTGAAATGGACCAAGTAATAATTTGTCATTTTCAATTATGTAAAAACCAATCCAACTTATTTTAGCAAATGATTGTTTCAAAAAGGCAATATAATTTGACATGTTACTAATTAGTTTGTCCGTTTTAATTATTAAATGTTCCAAAATAGCTAAGCAATCTTCATATATTTCAATTTCTGATTTATTATTATTTAGTTTTATATCAATCATTATGTCATTGCCTTTTTTTTAGAATTCAAAATATTTCCAAAAACATAAGGAAAAGCTTGTTTAATAGATGAAACAGGAATTATTTTCATTCCTTCTTTTACTTCAGCTTTAATTTCCACCAAATCTTTTTCATTTTCTGCTGGAATAAGAACTGTTTTAATTCCCCCTCTTTGTGCAGCTAATAATTTTTCATTTAGTCCACCAATTGGTAAAACTTCACCCAAAAGAGTAATTTCGCCAGTCATTGCTACATTTGGTTTTGGTGCTTTCTTCTTAAATGCAGAATAAAGTGCCATTGTTAATGTAATTCCCGCAGATGGACCGTCCTTTGGAATAGCACCTTCAGCTAAATGAATATGAATTTCTTTTCCTTTATGGAAATTTGGAGCCAAACCAAATTCTTTTGAATTTGTGCGCAAATAACTAAGTGCAGCTTGTGCAGATTCCTTCATAACATCGCCAATTTGGCCAGTAAGATTTAATTTTTCGGTTCCACTCATTACTGTTGCATCAACTCTAAGTAACTCACCACCAACATTTGTCCAAGCCAAACCAGTTATACTTCCAACATTGGTTTTTGAACTTGAGTTATTCCTTTTAAATTTCTGAACCCCAAGAAATTTTTCAATTATTGTTTCATCAAGGTTATATACCATTTTTGATTTATTGGACTTTCGCGATTTAATATCTTTAAGAACTAAGTTTCGTGCTGTTTTTCTAAAAAGTTTTGCAATTTCGCGTTCAAGATTTCTAACACCAGCTTCTCTTGTATATTCAGAAACTATTTTTTGAATTGCGTTATCAGTTAAACTAATTGAACAATTTTTTAAACCATGTTCCTTTAATTGTTTTGGAATTATAAAGTGTTTTGCAATTTGTACTTTCTCAAAATCCAAATAACCTTGTAGTTCAATTATTTCCATCCTATCAAGCAAGGGTAGTGGAATATTATATTTAACATTTGCAGTTGTAATAAACATTACCTGAGATAAATCGTAATCCATATCAAGATAGTGATCATTAAAAGAATGGTTTTGTTCAGGATCCAAAACTTCAAGCATTGCCGAAGAAGGGTCGCCACGAAAATCAGTACTCATTTTATCAATTTCATCTAACAAAATCAAAGGATTTACAACACCAGCTTTTTTCATGGATTGAATAATTTTACCTGGCATTGAACCAATGTAAGTACGTCTGTGTCCTCTTATTTCAGCTTCGTCGCGTACACCACCTAAACTAATGCGAATAAAATTTCGATTTAAAGCGCGGGCAATTGATTTTCCAAGCGAAGTTTTTCCAACTCCAGGAGGTCCTACAAAACAAAGAATTTGTCCACGCATTTGCTTAACAAGGTTTAATACTGCAATATGTTCAACAATTCGTTCTTTTGGATGCTCTAATCCAAAATGGTCTTCATCTAAAATTGCTCTAACATTATCAACATCCAAATTGTCTTTTGTCCTTTTACTCCAAGGTACATCAATTATCCAATCGAGAAAATTTCGAATAACAGTTGATTCTGGGGAGCTTGGTGGAATTTTTCGTAATTTATTAAACTCCTCGTTAGCTTTATCACGAACTGCTTTTGGAATTTTTAATTTATCTAATTTCTCTTTTAGCTTAATTAAATCTGGAGAGCCAGAATCCTCATCGCCCAATTCATCTTGTAAAATACGAATTTGCTCTTGGATAATAAACTTACGTTGTGATTTTGAAATATTTTCTTGAACTTTGGATTCAATTTCTTTTTCAATTTTTAATATATCTACTTCGGAAAGTAAAATTTTTATAATTTCATAAATTTGGTCTCTAATAGTAAATTTTTGCAAAATTGCTTGTTTTACTTCTATTGATTGATTTATGTTAGCAGCCACATAAAATAATTTTCTATCTGGTTCGTCAATATTTGCATAAGCATTAATTGCTTCTGCCGGTATTGAGCGATTTATTTTTACATATTCCTTAAAAAGATTCGTCATTTGCCTAATAAGGGCTTTCATCTCCCTATGCTCATGATCGTTTGGAATTATTAAAGAAACTTCGGCTTCAAAAAAATCTTTATTTTCAGTAAACTTATTTATTTTGCCATGAATTATTCCATCTACCAATATTTTCATTAATCCATTTGGAAGTTTCAATATTTGAATAATCTTTGCAATTGTACCTTCTTCGTAAATATCTTTAATCGTTGGATCTTCAACATTTCCTTTTTTTTGAGCAGCAAGGAATATATACTTTGAACTTTCCAAAGAAAAATTGGCAGCCCTTATTGATTGTTCTCTTCCAATAAGAACCGGAAAAATCATATAAGGAAATATTACATTATCTCTTAAAGGTAAAACTGGTAATATTTTTGGAATTTCATCAACTATTGATTCATCTACTGTACTATTTGACAATTCAGCCATCTATTTAAATTTCTCCATTCATAATAAATTTAGGGACTACAAAAATAGTAAAAATTCATTTCAAAGTTTATTAATAGTGAATGTTTATTTGTAAATGTATATCATGAATAAATGAAAAAAGCAATTAGAAATAGATAACGTCTGTAATTATAAGCCAAAAGAGTGTGGTAGAAAAGTTGGTGACAAATTTACTAATTTGAAATAAACTAATCATTTCAATAAAAATAATAAACCTAATTATTAATAGTCAGAAAACAAAAGTTTTGGTATTTTTTATTATTAATTGTTTTAAAATGTTTAAAGGAATTATATGATAAATAAAATTATGGGAATATCCCGTGAAGCCGGCGAAATAGTTAGAGAAGGTTTTGGGAAAAAATTGCAATTAGAATATAAAACAAATATTTCTGATTTTGTAACAAATGTTGATAAAGCTTCAGAAAGTAAAATTATTGATTTTATAAAAAAGGAATATCCAAAACACAACATATTGGCGGAAGAGAGTGGCTCAGATATACTAGATTCTGAATATACTTGGGTAATTGATCCACTTGATGGAACAATGAATTTTGCACATGGACTTCCAATATTTTCAGTTTCGATAGGACTAATGAAGGAAAATGAAATTATTGCTGGTGTCGTTTATGATGTAATGAATAATATTATGTTTTCATCTGAAAAAGGTGGAGGAGCATTTCAAAATGGAAATAGAATTCATGTAAATGGGAATTATGATTTGGAAAAATCGTTGTTAGTAACCGGATTTCCATATAATATTAAACAAAATCCTGATAATGCAATTGAGAAATTTAACCGATTTGTTCTAAACTCACGAGGTGTTAGAAGGTTGGGCTCTGCCGCAATTGATTTATGCTATGTTGCAAATGGTATTTTCGATGGTTTTTGGGAAGTAAATTTACATCCTTGGGATATGGCTGCTGGTATGTTGCTTGTAAAAGAAGCTGGTGGAAAAATTACAGATTTTATGAATAATAAAAATTCTATTTTTTCTAAACAATTATTGGCAACAAATGGAAAAGTGCATAAAAAAATGATAAAAATATTGAATATAAATTAGTGATTGTTTTTGAGTCAAAATCATCGTTTCTAAAATATTTTAAAATTAAAGCTTAAATTTACATGAATGTAAACCTTTATATTTTAAAGGTTTATGAAAATTTTTATTGAAGAAAGTAAAAAGAATTAGTATTTTTGCATCTTATGTCAAAAATAATAATTGCAATCGATGGTCCTGCAGGTTCAGGAAAAAGCACCATAGCAAAGATGGTAGCAGAAAGATTAAATTTCACTTATCTTGATACCGGAGCTATGTATCGAGCAATTACATATCTTGCACTTCAAAAAGGAATTATTGAAAACGAAGAAGCTGTTAATAAACTTGTAAAAGCACTTGAAGTTTCTCTAAAATATGAAAATGGAGTTACAAGAGTGTTTGTTAATAACGACGAAGTTACAGATTTTATTAGATCTCCTGAAGTAAATTCAAAAGTGAGTGAAATAGCAGCTATGCCACAAGTACGTAAGGAATTGGTAAGAATGCAACAACAAATGGGAAAAGTTGGTAATATTGTTGCCGAAGGAAGAGATACAACAACAGTTGTTTTTCCTAATGCCGATTTGAAAATTTATTTGGATGCTTCTGTAGAAATTCGCTCTGAGAGAAGACATAAAGAATATCTTGAAAAAGGTGTTGAAATTGATATAGAAGAAGTAAAAAATAATATACGAAAAAGAGATAAAATTGATAGCAGCAGAAAGACAAGTCCACTAAAAAAAGCAATAAACGCAATTGAAGTTGACTCATCTCACTTATCTGTTGAAGAAGAATTTGAAATTTTATTTGAGAATATAAAAAAAAAAATCGAATTGATAAAAAGTCAGATAAATAAATAATGTTAAACTAAAAAAACAAATCATTCAACTTTTTTGCTGACTTTAGAAAGAAGAATGAAAATATAAGCTTTACAGGAGGCTAAATGTCTGAATTTGAAAAAGATGTACAAGAAAAAACATCTAAACAGACTAAACAGAATGAAGTTGCTATTAATAGTAAGTTTATGAACCCAGATGATTATTCAGCAAGTGAATTGGAGGAAATGGAAAAGTTCTATCAAAATTCATTTAATGATATTAAAGAAGGGGAAATTGTTACTGGTAGAATAGTTGGAATATCTGATAACTACATTAATCTAGATGTTGGTTTCAAATCTGATGGACAAATTCTTAAAAATGAGTTTTCATCTACTGAAGAATTGGTCCTTGGTGGAATGGTTGACATTGTTATTGAAAGGGTTGAAGATGAAGATGGTAACCTAATTTTAAGTAAGAAAAGAGCTGACTTCCTAAAAATATGGGATAGAATTATGAAAGCCCATGATACTGAAGAAGTTATTCAAGGTAAAATTCTTAAAAGAATCAAAGGTGGTATGGTTGTAGACCTTCTTGGTCTTGAAGCATTTTTACCGGGTTCACAAATTGATATTCGTCCAGTAAGAGACTTTGACGCTTTTGTTGGTCAAACAATGGATTTCAGAGTTGTAAAAGTAAATGTTCCAACAGAAAATGTTGTTGTTTCTCACAAAGTTCTTATTGAAGAAACAATTGCTGATCAACGTCTGGAAATTCTTGAAGGTCTTGAAAAAGGTCAAATACTTGAAGGAATTGTTAAAGCAATTACTGATTTTGGTGTTTTTGTCGATTTAGGCGGTGTTGATGGTTTAGTTCACATTACCGATTTAAGTTGGGGAAGAATTAACCATCCAAGTGAAGTTGTTAAATTGGATGCAAAAATTAAGGTTGTTGTAACCGATTTTGATATTGAAAGGAAAAGGATTTCACTTAGTCTTAAACAATTACTTCCACACCCTTGGGAAACAATTGAAGAAAAATATCATCTTAACGATAAAGTTTCAGGACGAGTTGTTTCTCTTACTGATTATGGTGCTTTTATAGAAATAGAAAAAGGAATTGAAGGACTAATTCATATTTCTGAAATGAGCTGGACTCAACATATTAGTCACCCATCTCAATTTGTTTCTATGGGACAAATTATTGAAGCTGTTATTCTTAGCTTAGATAAAAACAACAAGAAAATTTCTCTTGGAATGAAACAACTGACTCCAGATCCATGGGAAGAGTTAATGAAAAAATATCCAGTTGATTCAAGACATTCAGGAACTGCTCGTAACCTAACTAACTTTGGAGTATTCGTTGAACTTGAGCCTGGTATTGATGGATTAGTTCATATTTCTGATTTATCATGGACAAAGAAAATTCGCCACCCCGGAGAAGTTGTTAAAAAAGGAGAACAATTAGATGTGATAGTTCTTTCTATTGATACTGACCAAAGAAAAATTTCACTGGGTCACAAACAAATTAGTGAAAATCCTTGGGACGTATTTGAAAGAGAATATCCAGTGGGTAAAATTATTACTGGAAAAGTTGTAAGAATTATCGAAAAAGGATTAATTGCCGAATTAGAACATGGTGTTGATGGATTTGTTCCTGGAACACTATTATCTACTTCAAAGATTAAAAACTTTGCATATTGTTTTCCAGTTGGTAACGAATTAGAATTAATGGTTATTGAATTTGATAAGGAGAACAAAAAAATAGTTCTTTCTGCAATTGCTGCTATTAAAACTAAAAATGTTCAAGAAATTGAAAAATATATTGAAGAACATAAATTAGAAAAAGTATCTGTTGAAGATATTCAGAATGCTGAAGGTGGAAAATTTGACGCTGCGGACTTTAAAGTCTTTGATGATCAAATTAAAAAAGTTGAAACAGAGGAAGTTATTTCTGAAGCTAAAACTGAACCAGTTGTTTCTGTAACAGAAGAAAATGCTGTTGAAGAAAATACAATCAAAGAAGTTGAGAATGAAGCTACCGAAGAAACTCAAAATTCTGAGGAAACTGATAAATAATTATTTGTGATTATTTTTGGGGCTGTTTCTATTTGCTTAATTGTTTAATTTTGCATTTGGACAGCCCCTTTTTTTTGTAATTTTCTAAAAGGGATTAAAAGTTAGAAAGGAAGATATATTAAGTGTCATCAAAAGTTGCTTTTCATACATTAGGTTGTAAATTAAATTTTGCAGAAACTTCAACAATTGGAAGCCAATTTGTAGAAAAAGGGTTTAGTGTTGTTGATTTTAATGCCGATGCTGATGTTTATGTTATTAATACTTGCACTGTAACTGACAATGCCGATAAGGAATGCAGGCAAATAGTTAGGCGTGCACTACGGACTAATCCGAATGCCTATATAATTGTTACTGGTTGCTATGCTCAACTTCAACATGAAGAAATTTCAAAAATTGATGGTGTTGATGCTATTCTTGGAAGTAATGAAAAATTTAATATTTTTTCTATTATTCCAGAATTTAGTAAAGATACACCTTCCTGTATTCAGGTTACTCCAACTGAAAAATTAGAAAAATTCAATTTTGCATATTCATCAGAAGCATTAGGCAGAACTCGAGCATTTTTTAAAATTCAGGATGGCTGTGATTATAAATGTACATTTTGTACAATTCCTAAGGCAAGAGGAAGGAGTAGAAGCACAAATCCAGAATTCGTCCTTGATGAATTTAAAAAATTAATTGATAATGGATACAAAGAAATTATTCTTACAGGTGTTAATGTTGGCGATTATGGTAAACACATTAGAGAAAATTTATATAATTTACTTACTAAAATGCTGGAAATAGATGCTGATTATAGAATTAGAATAAGCTCAATTGAACCAAATCTCTTAACGGATGATATTATTAATCTTACTGCCAATAGCTCTAAAATGGTAAATCATTTTCACATTCCTTTACAAAGTGGAAGTTCAAAAATATTATCTCTTATGCAACGTAGATATAATGTTGAATATTATAAAAATTTAATACATAAAGTGAAAGAAAAAGTTGAAAATGTTGGAATTGGTGTTGATGTAATTGTTGGATTTCCCAATGAAACCAATTACGATTTTCTGGAAACTTACAATTTTATTAAGGCTCTTCCAGTTTCATATTTGCATGTTTTTACATATTCTGAGCGACCAGATACTCCCGCTATTAAAATGGAAAACAGCGTTCCACTTGAAGAAAGAAAAAGAAGAAGCAATATGCTTAGAATGCTAAGTGAGAAAAAAAAGACAGAATACTACAACAGTATGTTGAATAAAAATGTTACTGTACTTTTTGAAGAAGAAAATCATAATGGAGTTATGTTTGGGTGGACAAGCAATTATGTAAGAGTAAAACAAGAATTCAATAAAAATTTAATAAATAAACTATCGCAAAATAAAATTTGTGGAATAGAAGATAATATTTGTATCTCAACTTTAATTTAACTAACGAGGTAAAATGAAAAAGTTAATATTTGGTTTGTTACTTAGCAGTTCATTTATTTTTGCTCAAGGCAGGCAGGCAGAAAGTTTGGAAATTTTAAAATATCAACTTAATCAAAATATTAAAATAGAAGATGATTTGGTATTAATGCAAAAATATAAAGAGCTAAAAAAGAAAAATGGTTTAGCAATTTTGCTATCGGCAGTTTTACCTGGAATGGGTGAACTCTATGCCGAAGGCTATTCTTCTGGCAAGTATTTTACAATAGCTGATGCTACATTGTGGGGTGGTTTAATTGGAGTTAAAACTTATGCCGATAACCAGGAAGAGAATTATAAAGCATTTGCAGAAACTTTTGGAAATGTTGAATTATCTGGCAAAGATGAAAAATATTTTGCTGATATTAGTAGTTATCTTGATGTTTATGAGTATAATCACATCCAAGAATTAGACAGAAATTTAACTGAAGTATATAATGAGCAATCACATTATTGGAAATGGAATAATCAATCAGAAAGGCGCGAATATAGAAGTATGTGGAAATCCAGCGAATTTGCTAATAATAGCACACGATTTATTGTTGGTGCTTTAATTCTAAATAGAATTGCTAGTGTTGTAAATGCAATCAGGCTTGTAAATAAATATAATAATAATCTTAAAACAGAACTCGGTTGGGATGTTTCATTTAATTATTCTAGCTCATATTATGAACCAGAAAAGATAATAATGAATTTTAGAACAACATTTTAAAAAAATTGAAAATGAAAAACTATCGTTTGACAATTCAATATTCGGGTAAAAATTATTCAGGATGGCAAATTCAACCAAATGTTAAAACAGTGCAAGGTGAAATTGTTAAATCAATAAATACAATTACTGGTGTGGATGTAAATTTAATTGGTTCTGGGCGTACTGATTCCGGGGTTCATGCATTAGGACAAGTTGCAAATTTTAAAATGAATGACGAATTAGATTTGTTAAAATTAAAACATTCGTTAAACTCACTGCTTCCAACTGATATTGCAATAATTGATATTTCAGAAGAGATGTTAGAATTCCACTCAAGGTTTGATGCGCAAAAGCGAAGCTACCTTTATCTTTTTACTCATGAAAAGTCTCCATTTTACAGTGATTATTCATATCACTACAAGAATATATTTAACATAGAAATTAGCAACTTAAACGAAATTAGTAAATTACTTGTTGGCGAATATGATTTCACTTCGTTTTCCAGAAAAAAAACAGACGCAGAAAATATGGTTTGTAATATCGCTTTTGCTAGATGGAAACGGGTAAAAAACTTTATTATTTTTAGAATAGACGCAAACCGATTTTTACACGGAATGGTTAGAACAATTGTTGGAACTGTTCTGCAAATAGCTGAGCAAAATTTACCATGCGAAAAAATTCTGGAAATCATAAATCAAAAATCACGGAATAGTGCTGGAAGAGCAGTATCTGCAAAAGGCTTATTTTTATTGAATGTTAAGTATTAATCTTACGCAATATTAGAAAAAAACAGATTGTTTTTATAAAATTGTTTAATATTATTTTTTATAACTTTATTTTCCTCTTTAGATAAATCTGGGTCATTTTCAATTATTTCAAAGGCAATATTTTTAGCCTTGCTTAAAATAGCTTGATCTTCTACTAAGTCAGCATACTTAAAATCTGGAAGACCACTCTGTTTTATTCCATAAATATCTCCGGGTCCACGAAGTTTCATGTCAATTTCTGCAAGCCTGAAACCACTTGTATGTGTAACTAATGCATTTAATCTAATAATAGTTTTATTCTTTTGAATCTGAGCATCGGATAAATAATCAAAACTAAACGTTGCATCAAATTGTTTCTTACTAAGTTCATCGGGAGTTACTAAAATACAATGTCCTTGCTCGGAACCACGACCAATTCTTCCACGGAGCTGATGCAGTTGTGAAAGTCCAAATCTGTGAGCGTCATTAATAACCATTATATTCGCATTTGGAATATCAATCCCTACTTCAATAACAGTGGTTGATATTAAAATATTTAATTCTTTTTTTGCAAATAAGTCCATAGCCTTTTGTTTTTCGTTCCACTGCATTTTACCATGAACTAATCCAACTTTGAAATTGCTAAAAACAGAATTTGCTAATTCCTCAAAATAAGATTGAGCGGCTTTTAATTCTATTTTATCTGATTCCTCAACAAGAGGATATACAATAAATGCTTGGGAACCCTTGTTAACATTTTCAGTTATAAACTTATAAATATTATCCAAGTTTTTATCGCTGCGTAGATAGGTTTTAATTGGAATTCTATTTTTTGGCATTTCATCAATTATTGAAACATCCAAATCTCCATATACAGTCATAGTTAAAGTTCGTGGAATTGGTGTAGCGGTCATAATAAGCACATCTGGAGAAATAGATTTGGTAATTAATTGCGAGCGTTGAGCAACTCCAAAACGATGCTGTTCATCAATAATAACTAAACCAAGATTGCTAAAATTTGCTTTTAATTCAAGCAATGCATGTGTTCCAACATAAATTGCAGGGAAACCATTTCCCATTTTTTCATAAGCTAATTTTTTATCTTTTGGCTTTTGTCCACCAATAAGTAACTCAACAGAAATTGGAAAATCTATCAACATTTTTTTCAAATTATGAAAATGCTGAATAGCCAAAATTTCTGTTGGAGCCATAAATGCAGCTTGCTTATTATTTGAGACAGCAATTAACAATGAAATTAAGGCAACAATAGTTTTACCACTTCCAACATCACCTTGAATAAGTCTGTTCATTGGAATTTTGCTTTCCATGTCAAGTCTTATTTCGTGAAGTGTTTTTATTTGGGCATTTGTTAGCTCAAATGTAAGAGAGTTTAAAAATTGTTTAACTAAAGGGACATCAATTTTAAAAGTAATTCCATTTTGTTTAGCATGGTGTCTTTTTTTCTTTAGAGCAATCAGAGATTCAATGTAAAAGAATTCTTCAAATTTTAATCTATTATTTGCTCTGTCTAAAACTCCAGTACTTTCTGGAAAATGTTTATTAATAATTGTGCTTTTAATGTTTAGTAAATTATTTTTGGAAATAACATTAGTTGGCAGTGTTTCAGTAATTTCGTTAATACAATGTTCAACAGCAGTTGAAATTAATCGCCGTAAACTTAAATCACCAAGATTTATATTTTTGAGCTGAGAAGGAATTTTATAGAAAGGAATAATTTTTCCAGTATTTAAAAAATCAAGCGATTCTTCGTTAGCAAGTTTATCAAAATCGGGATGGGCAAATTGCAAATGTCCATACTTAGTAATGACTGGTTTAGCAGAGATTGCAAAATAATCACCTTCCTTAAAACGATTGCGGAAGTATTTTATTCCTTTAAACCAAACGCATTCAAAAAATCCTTTATCATCTTTAAAAGAAACCTTATAAATATTTGTTTTACCATATCTGATTTCTTCTGATTCAACAACTTTGCCAATAATTGTAATTTCATTATTGTAGCCGGATGCAACAAATTTAAATGCTTTGTTTGAATCAAGAATTGTGGTGCGGTTTAAGTATCGAGTAGGAAAATAATATAATAAATCATGCACAGTTTTAATTCCTATTGTGGCAAGAATTTCAGCTCTCTTTGGCCCAATAGATTTTAAGTACTGAATTTGGCTGTTTAAAGTAATTTGCATTTAATTAAATCATGATTTTGAGTTCATAATATAATAAAGAGAATATTGAAAAGTAATGTAAAATAATATTATTTAGGTTTAATATTATTAAATAGAAGATGAATTATAAATGGATTCACTATCCCAAAAGCTAATATTCCAACTCTGATTTCATTCCGCGGGACATTAAATCGTATGTAACTTTTATTGGGTCCTTTTCGTTAAAGAGAATATTATAAACAGCATTTACAATTGGCACATCAATTTGATGTTTAGCAGCTAATTGATGAACAGATTTACAAGTTTCCACCCCTTCGGCAACCATTTTCATTGATTTTAAAACTTCTGGAAGTTTTTTCCCCATTCCAATTTGTTCACCAACATAACGGTTTCTACTGTGTCGGCTCATACACGTAACAATTAAATCACCCATACCAGAAAGTCCAGAAAATGTTTCGGGGCGTGCACCAAGATGAATTCCAAGTCTCGAAATTTCTGCAATACCTCTTGTCATAATTGCAGCTTTTGTGTTATCCCCAAATTTAGCTCCGTCAATAATTCCAGCTCCAACAGCAATTACGTTTTTTAAAGCTCCTCCAAGTTCTACCCCAATAATATCGGTGGATGAATAAACACGAAAATAAGAGTTGGCAAATGCAGCTTGAATTTCTTCGGCTGTTTCAATACTAGTTGAGGCAGCAACAACTGCAGTAGGAATTTTTCTGCTAACTTCTTCTGCGTGACTTGGTCCAGAAAGCACTCCAATTGAATCATCATCAACTTCAAGAACTTCACTAATAATGTGATTTACGGTAAGTAACGTTTCCTTTTCAATACCTTTTGATACACTTACAAAAGTTGTATTTTTGAATGGGAATTTTTTCATTTGAACAAGAACACCTCTAATAAATTGTGTAGGGACTGCAATTACAATTAAATGTTTATTAAGTGATGCTTCTTTTAGCGAATTTGTAATTTCAATTTCTTTTGGTATGCTAACTCCTGGTAGGAATACTTTATTTTCAGCAAATTTTTTTAGTTCTTTTACATATTGTTTATTGTATTCCCAAAGTGTTACTTCGTGTCCATTATTAAAAAGGATAATTGCGAGTGCAGTACCCCAACTTCCACCACCTAAAACTGTAACTTTCATATTCAATTAATTTTTCTTTTTTGAAAGGGAAATTTTATTTTCATTTCCACTAAAAATTCTGGTAAGATTAGCTTTGTGTGTGTACATAACTAAGAAAGCAAGAAAAATTGTAAAAGGAAGAATTGTGTGATATCCTGAAATATCAACCCCAAAAATATTTTCACGAATAATCATAAATAATGGGACAGAAACTGCGGCGGATAACGAGCCAAGTGAAATATATTTTGAAACGGCAACAACAATTGCAAAAACAACTAAACCTAATAACATATCAATAGTTACAATTGAAACTAAAAATCCTAATCCAGTTGCAATTCCTTTTCCGCCTTTAAACCCTGCAAAAACTGTCCAAATATGACCAAGCACGGCAGCAATACCTGCAATAATTTGAACTAAAGTGAAATCATCAAAAGGAGTTGCATTTGGAAAAGGAAAACTACCAAAGTATAAACGCGAAACTAAAAGTACAGCAATTACACCTTTTAACGCATCCAATAAAATAACGAATAGACCATATTTCCAGCCTAGAATTCTGAAAACATTTGAACCACCAGCATTTCCGCTGCCATGATGGCGTATATCTATTCCTTTAACCATTTTGCTAACAATTATACTTGTTGGAATTGAGCCAACCAAATACGATAATATGACTACTACAATAAGATTTAACATAATTTCCTTTCAGTATTATTTAGAGTTACAGCAATTTATTAATTACTCAATCAACGTTCTTTAATATCACAAATATTAGTGAAAAGGTCAAGGTCTGCTTTAGAAGTAATTTTAAAATTATTAGGCGAACCTTCAACTATCTTTATTCTATTAGATGCTTTATAAAGCAGCATTGATTCATCGGTTCCAAAATATTTAATATTTTTAGCCAATTTCATAGCATCTAATAAAATTTTATACTTTGATATTTGTGGAGTTTGCACAAGATAAGTAGAATTTCGATCAATATATCCTTGCACAAATTGATTTCCAGAAACTAAAGTATCATTCGTTTTTATTGCGACAATTACATTATCGAAAGTTTTTGCTTGATTTATAGCGTTAGTTAAAATACTTTGGGAAAGAAGAGGACGGGCAGCGTCGTGAACTACAATTAAATCATCATCATTAGCGTTTGCAGATATTAAAGCATTAAAAACCGAATCCTGTCGTTCTTTGCCACCCTCAATTGTTTTATCTAGTTTGGAAATATGATACTTTTCCTTAATTACTTCCAATAAAGGAAAATACTCTGATTGTGCAGCAACAATAATTTTATCAATCAATTCAGATTTTTGAAATATTTCTAAAGTATAGGCAATAAGCTCTTTACCCCTAATTTTTATATATTGTTTGGGTAAAGAGCTATCTATCCTTTTTCCAATTCCACCAGAAGGAATTATTGCAAAAGTTGTCATAATAATTATAAAACTAACATTGCATCGCCATAACTTAAGAAGCGATATTTTTCTTTTAGTGCTTTTCTGTAACCTTTCATCATTAAATCGTAGCCAGCAAAAGCAGCAGTTAACATTAATAAAGTTGATTCTGGTTGATGGAAATTAGTAATTAATTTATCAACAATTTTGAAATCATATTCAGGGAAGATAAATTTGTCAGTCCAACCAAAATCAGGTTTTACGAGCCCATCAGCAGTAATACTTGTTTCTAACGCACGAGTTGCACTTGTGCCCACAACAAATATTTTCTTTTTAGCTCGCTTTGCTTCATTTATAATTTCACACGATCTTTCAGGGACTTCAAAATATTCAGAATCCATTCTGTGTTTTGTTAAATCTTCAACCTCAACGTGTCGAAAAGTTCCAAGACCTATGTGAAGAATTACAGTAGCAACTTTTATCCCTTTTTTCTTTATTTGTTTAACAAGCTCGGGAGTAAAATGTAAGCCTGCAGTAGGAGCAGCAACTGAGCCATCTTCACGAGCAAAAACAGTTTGGTAATCTTCTCTATCAGCTTCAATTGATTCTCTTTTGATGTAAGGGGGCAGAGGAGTTGACCCTAATTTTTCAATTTCCTTAAAAATATCACCAGATTCGTCGTTAAAGCGTACAGTTCTTCCTCTTGAAGTTGTGTTATCAATAACTTCGCACCAAAGTTTATCGTTAAAATAAATTCTGTTTCCAATTCTTACTTTTCTAGCAGGGTCAACAATTACATCCCAAATGTTTTCCTTTTTGTTTAATTCTCGCAATACAAATACTTCAATTATAGCATTTGTTCTTTCTTTCTTTCCAAAAAGCCTTGCTTGCATAACTTTTGTTTCGTTAACAACAAGTACATCACCTCTTGACATATAGTCAATGACATCGGAGAATTGTTTAGTTTCAATACTTTGATCAGCTCTATTAAGAACCATCATTTTAGAACTATCTCTTGGACTCACAGGATGTTTAGCAATTGCAGTTGCGGGTAGTGTGTATTTAAAATCAGTGAGTTTCATTTTTTACCTCAATTGTTCAAATTTATATGTTAAATTAAAAATAAATTTTGCGGCTGAGAATAATCAGCCGCAAAACATTTTATTTTCTTGGATTTTTAATAGCTGCTTGAGCTGCTGCTAAACGAGCTATTGGAACTCGATATGGAGAACAACTTACATAATCCAATCCAGTTCTATGACAAAATTCAACAGAAGAAGGCTCGCCACCATGTTCGCCGCAAATACCTAATTTGATATTTGGACGTGTTTCTCTTCCTTTTTTACAAGCCATTTCAACTAATTGGCCAACACCTTCTTGGTCAAGAACTTCAAATGGGTCATTTTTTAGTATTCCTTTTTCAATATAGATAGGTAGGAATTTACCTGCATCATCGCGTGAATAACCAAAAGTCATTTGCGTTAAATCGTTTGTTCCAAATGAGAAAAATTCAGCACTTTCAGCAATTTTATCAGCAGTTAAAGCTGCACGTGGAATTTCAATCATTGTTCCAACTAAATGCTTAATTGAATCATTTCTTTCAGCAAATATTTTTGCAATTGTATCTCTTACAATTGTTTCTTGCAATTTCATTTCTTCATATGTACCAGTTAATGGAATCATAATTTCTGGAATTGCAGTTATTCCTTTTGCTTTAAGATTAAGGGTAGCTTCAATAATTGCACGTGTTTGCATTTCGGTAATTTCTGGATATGTATTTCCTAAACGACATCCACGGTGACCTAACATTGGATTAAATTCTGATAAATCTTCAACTTTTTCTTTAATTTGTTTAGCAGAAACGCCCATTACATCAGCCATTTCTTGTTGACCTTTTTCATCATGAGGTACAAATTCATGTAAAGGTGGGTCTAACAAACGAACTGTTACAGGTAGATCGTGCATTGCTTCAAAAATACCTTCAAAATCTTTTCTTTGAATTGGAAGCAATCTATCCAATGCCGATCTACGTCCTGCCTCATCTTCGGCAAGTATCATTTCTCGCATAGCAATAATTTTTTCGCCTTCAAAGAACATGTGTTCAGTTCTGCAAAGTCCAATACCTTTAGCACCAAAGTTACGAGCAACTTTGCTATCTTGAGGAGTATCCGCATTCGTACGAACGTACATGTTTGTATATTTATCAGTCAATTCCATAAGTTTACCAAAATCACCGCTAAGTTCTGGATCAATAGTTGCAATTTTATCTTGATAAACTTCACCAGTAGAACCATTTAATGAAACCCAATCACCTTCATTAAAAGATTCACCTTTTATGGTTAAAACTCGTGTCCTATAATCAATTTTAATTTCGCCAGCGCCAGATACGCAACATTTTCCCATTCCACGAGCCACTACAGCAGCATGTGAAGTCATTCCACCACGTGCAGTAAGAATACCGTTTGCAATGTTCATACCTTCCAAATCTTCAGGTGATGTTTCAATGCGAGCTAAAATTGCATTAGGGTATTTTGCAGCTTCATCAGCAAAAAATACTAATTGTCCAGTTGCTGCACCAGGCGAAGCAGGCAATCCTTTTGTTAATACTTTAGCAGATTTCATTGCATCTTTATCAAACACAGGATGAAGAAGTTCATCAAGCTTATTTGGTTCAATTCTCATTAAAGCATCACTTTCAGAAATTTCACCATTTGCAAGCATTTCCATGGCAATGCGAACCATTGCTGCGCCAGTACGTTTTCCGTTACGAGTTTGCAATAACCACAATTTACCATCTTGAATAGTGAATTCTATATCCTGCATATCCTTATAATGGGCTTCAAGTTTGGTTTGAATTTCATCTAATTGTTTGTATACATTTGGCATAACTTCTTCTAAAGAAGGAAAGTTTTTTGCTCTTTCTTCTTCAGAAACACCTGCTAATTCTGCCCAACGCTTTGAACCTTCAAGAGTAATTTGTTGTGGAGTTCTTACACCAGCAACCACATCTTCGCCTTGAGCGTCAATTAAATATTCACCATTAAAAATGTCTTCTCCAGTTCCTGCATCACGAGTAAAAGCAACACCAGTGCCAGAATTAGAACCCATATTTCCAAATACCATTGCTTGCACGTTAACCGCAGTTCCCCAATCTGAAGGGATTTTATTCATTTTCCTATAGTAAATTGCTCTATCTGTCATCCAACTATCAAAAACAGCCATAACAGCACCCCATAGTTGCTCCCAAGGATTATCAGGAAAATCTTTACCAGTTTGCTTCTTTACTGCAGTTTTGAATTTAGGAACCAATTCTTTTAAGTCTTCAGTTGTTAAATCATTATCAACTTTAACACCTTTGGCTTTTTTTACTTCATCAAGAATTTCTTCAAATGGGTCAATATCTTCTTTACTTTCTGGTTTCATTCCAAGTACAACATCACCATACATTTGAACAAAACGGCGATATGAATCCCAAGCAAATCTTGGATTTCCAGATTTTTTTGCAATTCCTTCAACTGCAACATCGTTCAAACCCAGATTTAAAACTGTATCCATCATTCCTGGCATAGAAACACGAGCACCAGAGCGAACTGAAACCAATAGAGGATTATTTGAATCACCAAATTTTGCGTCCATAATTTCTTCAAGATTATTAACTGCAACTTCAACTTCGGGTTTAATTAATTCTACGGCTTTTTCTTTACCTTCTTGATTATATAATGTGCACACTTCTGTAGTAATTGTAAAGCCAGCTGGAACAGGAACTCCAATCAAACTCATCTCGGCCAGATTTGCACCTTTACCACCGAGAAGATTTTTCATCTCTGCTTTTCCATCACTTTTGTTACCTCCAAAGAAGTAAACATGTTTTTTGTCAGCCATTTGTTTTTCCTCCAAATGAATTATTGTTTATTTAATTAATAACATTTAAAATCTCTTTATTAAACTCATCAGCATTCTCAATTTGTAGTTCTATTTTTAAATAATAAATATCAATATCATCTAATTCTTTAGTAAATTCTTTTAATTTCACAAAATCCTTTTCGGTTGTAATTACTGAAAAAGAATTAGTTTCATAAAATTTTTTTCTAATTTGTTGAATTTCTTTTATGTTATATTCTTTATGATCCTGAAAAAGCATTCTATTTTGAATATTAATTTTACTATCTTCCAAAATTTTTAGAAATGAAAATGGGCGAGCAATACCGCAAACCACAAGACTTTTCTGTCCTTCGAATTCATTAATACTATAAAAATGTTGGTTCTTTACATCAATTAAACCCGAAGATGCATAGTTACTAAAAAACACTTTTTTACCAACCATTAATTCTCTAAAATTATTTGCAAGCTGTCTTTTTTCATAAAATTTTCTATTTATCAAAATAATGTCAGCTCTATTTATTGAAGAAAATGATTCACGCATTCTACCAAGCGGTAATACTTTTTGTTCAATGCTATTACGTTTCATTAAAAAACGTTGATCGAAAACTAAAATATTCAAATCACGTGCAATCCATCTATGTTGATAAGCATCGTCCAATACAATTGCTTTTACTCCAGTTTCGGCAATAAGCCTCTTTGCTCCTAAAATTCGTTTCTCAGCAACAGCAGCCGGCACTTTACATTCTTCAGCAACTTGAACAATTTCATCACCACTTTCACTTACCGAAAGTAATAATTTATTGCCATCAGAAACTAATTTAAATCCTTTGGAATTTCTTCCATAACCTCGGCTTAAAACACCTACATTTATATCATTTTTTTTCAAAAGTTTAAGTATATAAATTACCGTTGGAGTTTTACCAGAGCCACCAACAGTTAAATTTCCCACCGAAATAATTTTAGCTTTAACAATTTGCTCTCGGAAAATTCCTTTATTAAAAAGAAAATTTCTAAAAGAAATAATAGCAGAATATAATACCGCCAATGGAGAAAGAATTACTAATAAATATTTAAGATATTTCTTGGGCATCTTTTTGTAATTGGTTTAACAAAACATCACAGTTATTTATAATTATTGAAGTATCTTCTCTTGTCAATTCTGCATCAATATAAATTGGTTCAGAATATTTCAAAACTACTTCACTAAAAAATTTTGGGACTTCAAATTTGTCCCAACTATTGAAAACATATTTTTTTTTGTGTGCAACTCCACATAATATAAGAGGAATGTTGGCACGTTGTGCTGTTATTACAGCACCAGCTTTCATTTGTTTTGGTGGTCCAGTTGGTCCATCTGGTGTAATTGCAACCGAAAATTTGTTCCTACTATTCTCAAGTAAGGTATTTAAAGCTTCCTTTCCACCTATATGACTTGAACCTCTTTCAACTTTATAACCCCATTTAATTAAAGTGTTTGCTAACAATGAACCATCTTTACTTAAACTAACTAAAGCAGAAAAATTTTGGTTTTTATGAACAAACCAAGGCATTAGCATTGTTCCATGCCAAAAGGCTAGAACAAAATTCTGATTTAGGTTTAGCAAGTTCTCAACTTTATTGGAATTAATTTTTTTAATTTTCACAGTTTTACAAAGAGCATTTACAATGCTATGAAGAAAAATATTTCCAAGATTTTGTAACAATTTTTGTTTTATTATTTTAATCTTCATTAAGCATTTTATTAATTATTTGGGCAGCATTTTTTGATGCTCCGCTATTACCAAGTTTATTTTTAATAATTTCTAACTCGTCTTTTAAGCTTTCTATTGCTGAACTATCATTAAGTAAAGATTGAATAAAATCTGAAATTAATGTAGAATTAACATCATTTTGAATAAATTCGTGAACAACACTTTTACCAGCAATAATATTGGGCATTGCTATGTAATCAATTTTCACCAATCGCTTACCAAGTTCGTAAGTTAATTTATTTGTTGAGTAAACGACAACAAACGGAAGCCCAATAATTGCTGCTTCTAAAGTTGATGTCCCAGATTTGATAATTCCAAATGTTGAGTTCTTCAATAAATTGTAAGTATTACCTTTCACAATTTTCACATTATTATCAGAAAAAAAATTCTGAAGATATTCCACATCCAAATTTTCTGAACAAGCTACTACAGTTTGCAAATTATTATTATCACTAATAATTTGTGCGGTTTTAATTAATTCAGAAAGATGTTCTTCAATCTCGTGCTTTCTACTTCCTGGCAAAATTAGTAGAATCTCTTTATCAATTTGTAGCTCATCAAATAATTCTTTTTTTGACTTAAAATTAAATTCTTCAATTCGCTCAACAAGCGGATGTCCAACATATTCGACTTGAACATTGCCTTTTTCATAAAATTGTTTCTCAAATGGGAAAACAACAAGCATTTTATCAACACGACTTTTTATCTTTTTTATTCGGCTTTGATGCCAAGCCCATATTTGGGGTGAAATATAGTAAGCAATTTTAACACCAAGTGCTTTTAGCTTTTTTGCAATTCTTAAATTAAAACCTGGATAATCAACAAGAATTGCAAATTTTATTTTATTCAGTCTTACATGTTCAATTATTGCCTTTTCTACTTTTAAGATAAATGGAAGATGTTTTATTACCTCTACAAATCCTAAAAATGACATTTCCTTTATATGGAAAAGAGCTTCAACGCCACTATTTATCATATTGTTGCCAGCAATACCAGAAAACTGAAATTTAGCATTTAAGCTAAATAAAGAAGTAACTAACGCTGAAGCATGCAAATCACCTGATGCCTCACCAGCTAAAATCAATATTTTATTGTTGAAATTATCCATAGTTACTAAAAATATTATCCTTGAGCATAAACTACTTTTCTTTTAAGTTCAGCTTGATGTCTTTTTTTTATTTTACCGTTTTCTAATAAATTGCCAATGCGAGCAATTATGTCTTTGAAATTTTTGAAAGGTAAGTAGGAAATCCTTTCTTTTTCACAGAATTTTAACAGTGTTTTTTGCGCAAAAATATAATCGACATATTGAATTGGACAAGTATCAGAGTACCCATCACCAATATAAATTGTAATATCACTATCGCTACTATTTTCAATAATGTGGTTACGTTTACAATTTGCACATTCTTTACATTCTTCATCTGTGTATGGAAATGTAACAGTATGACCATTTCTGTTGAAAATTAGACTGTTTGCAAAATACTTTAAATTATTCAGATTATTATTAGCAAAGATCTTTTTTATATAATAATCCATTCCATCACTTAGGATAGTTAGTTCAATCATATTATCTTCACAAAATTGGACAAATTCTACAAAACCATATCTAATCTCTATTGTTGAAAGGAATTTATTAAAATCAGTTTCTTTTAAATCTTTAACTAAACCAAGAAGTTCAGTCCATTCTTGTGCAGAATTAATCTCTTTACGAACCCAACGATTAAAAATATTATATGCCTTATCGGAATCACCAAATTCCAAAAACATATTTTCACCAACATCTTTGGTTGTAATAGTTCCATCAAAGTCACAAAATATTTTTATTTGATCTTTTTTCATACTTCAATCTCATCAGTGAATCTTACACCAGCAAGTTTTGAAACTCCCTCTTCCTGCATTGTAACGCCGTACATAGTTTCGGCAGAATTCATTGTCCTTTTATTATGAGTAACAATAATAAATTGTGTATTACCACTAAAATCTTGCAATAGATTGGCAAAGCGGTCTATATTCGCATCATCAAGAGGTGCATCAACTTCGTCCATAATACAGAAGGGAGATGGTTTTACAAGATAAATTGCAAACAATAATGCGGTAGCTGTCAAAGTCTTTTCACCACCAGAAAGCTGCTCAATTGATGATGGACGTTTACCCTTTGGCTTTGCCGTAATTTCAATTTTAGCTTCAAGTGGGTCTACACCATCTTCAAGCAATAAATCAGCTTCATCTCCATCATCAAATAATGATCTAAAAATTCTTTGAAAATTTAGTCTAATTTGTTCAAACGTTTCAGTAAACAAATTTTTGGCTGCTTCATTAATTTCATCAATTGTTTTAATTAAATCTTTTTCTGATTCAATTAAATCATTTCGTTGAGTAGTTAAAAATTCTAACCGTTCGCGCTCTTCTTCGTATTCGGAATATGCAAGTAAATTAACTGGTCCAAGGTTTTTTAATTGCTGTTTAAAAGAATGAACTTCGGCAGCAACCTCTTTAAAATTAAATTCAGCATTATCAAATTCTTTAAATTCAAGCGAAATGGAATATTCCTCACTAATATGTTGAACAAGATTTTCAACTCGTAAATTATATTCACTAATTTTAATATCGTTGGAATAAATTCTATCCGAAATTTGCTGTCTGTCAATTCTATATTTACTTAAAGAACTTTCTAATTGAGTAGATTTTTCTTTAATCTCATTTAATCGCAATTTAATTTCATTTTCTTCTCCAACTAAATTGTCACGCACAGAATTTAAGTCGTCATATTCAATTTGATTTTCATCAATAATTGCTTGTAATGAATATAGTTCATCCTCAGTCTTTTCAATATCAAGCACGCGTTTAGCAATAGAATTTTTAATAATTTCGCGTTGCTCTTCTCCGCGTTTAATACTTTCTTTAGCGTTTACTAATTTTCCACGGGTTCGTTCCAAATCAATTTTCGTTTGGTTGTATTCTGCAAAAAATGAATTGTAGCTTTTCTCTTTTTCGCGCTGTTCATTCTCCTTTACTTCAAATTGAATTTTTGCTTTTTCAAAATCGACTTTAACTGCATCAATATTATTTTTTAAATCATCAATGTTTTTTGAAAATCTATTTGCCTCAGAAACAAGTTCATTAATTTTGTCTTGCGTATTTTCAATTTCGTCGTTCGCTCGCTCTTTTTTGAATTCAATTTGTGCAATCTGTTTTTCAATATTTGTCTGTTCATTTAATAAAGTTTTACCCTTATCAGATAAATCTTTTAAATCAATTCTGGAAATTTGTGTTTTTGCTAACGCAATTTCGTTAGCAATTTCTTCTAATTTTGATTCATATTTTGGAAAATCTTTTTTGAGATTTTCAAGATGTTGTTTACGTCCAAATAGAGTTTCATCAAGTTGTGGAAGTGACCCGCCTTCAATAATTCCATCACTTTTAACAATATCACCTTCAAGAGTTACAAAAGAAAATTTATTGTATTTAGCACGAAGTTCAAGAGCAGATGATAAATCTTTTGTAACAACAATATTTGAAAGCAATTTATCAAAATATGGCTTCCATTTTTTTTCTGAAATAATTAGTTCGTTTGCCCAATTAATAAATAAATTTTCTGAAGCTAACTTTTTTGCTTTTCTTTTTTTATCAAATTTAACCAGTTTATTAAGCAAACCCTTTTCGTTTGGGGTATCAAGCAAATAAAATGATGCTTTTCCTAATTCATTCTTTTTTAGATAACTAATTGCTTTGTTTAATTCATCAATTTGTTCAATAAATAGATTGTTCAAAACATCTTTAAGTGCAGCATTTAATGCTAACCGAAATTCATCTTTTGCATCACCTGCATCGGCAACAATTGTACTTTCACCATTAGACCAGCTCCCGTTTTCTAATAGGATTTTTGAACCTTTTGAAATTCCTTCCAAATTTGAGATTAGTGATTGCAGTAATTCCATTTTATTCTGAATTCCAGCAATTATGCTTTTCTCTTCCATTTCTTTAGTAAAAAGATTGGATAAATTTTTCTCGAGCTCTTCTTTCTCTAATTCCTTTTGAATAAACTCAGAATCAGATTCAATTATTCTTCTATCAACTTCTTCTTTTTCTTGCGTAAGTTCTTCTAAATAACCAACAGTTTTTGCAATATCGGAAGTAGTTTTTTGTATTATTTCTTCAAACTTTGATATTTCTCTATTTGTTCGTTCAAGTGATGATTTTGAATTGTTCAGTTGGTTTTCAATTTGTGAAATTTCTTTTTCGATTGAACCTACTTTTTCACCTTCCAATTTTACAATATTTCTGTAATTATCTAACTCATCGCGTTTATTTACAAGCGACTCCTGGTTTTCTTCAAGTATAACTTCTTTCTCTAAAACTATTTCTTCAAAACCTAAAAGCTCGTCTTGGTTTTTAAAAATCCTTTCTTCGTTTTCAGTTTTTTGTTCATCTAATTCAGAGAGTTCATTTTTATAATTATATAAATTTCGTTGTAGAACTTTATCGCGTTCCTGAGTAACTGAAATTTTACGCTGTCTTTCATGAAGTTCATTAGTGTTTTCCGATAGTTCGCGTCTTTTTATATTCCATTCGTCTTCTATTCCAGAAATTTTATCACGAAATTCAACTAATTCTGTTTCAATGTTTCTGGTATCTAAATCAATTTTTTCTCTTTGTAATTCATTTAATGATTTTGATTGTTTTAACTCATTTATTTGCAAAGTAAATTGAGAAAATTCTCTTTCAGCTAGGTCAATTTCTTTCTCACGAAGCACTGATGTTATTTGATTATGTTTATCTGCTTTTTTAGCTTGACGCGAAAGGGAAGTAACGACTTTATCCACTTCGCTAACAATATCGTTTACTCGCACTAAATCAACCTTTACATCTTCAAGACGTTTTAGGGTTAATCTTCTGCGTAATTTATATTTGTTTACCCCGGCAGCTTCCTCAAACATGTGTCTTCGTTCATCTGCTTTACTACTAAGAATAGTTTCAATCATTTTTAATTCAATAACAGAATAAGCATTTGTGCCCATTCCAGTATCCATAAAAAGATTAGTAATATCTTTTAGGCGACAGATATTTTTATTGAGCAAATATTCACTTTCACCAGAACGAAAAATACGACGCGTAATTGTTACTTCGGAGTATTCGGTCGGAAGAATTCCTTTATCATTTACTAAAGTTAGCGAAGCTTCGCACATTCCCATAGGCTTTTTTTTGCGGGTGCCATTGAAAATTACGTTTTCCATCTTGTCACTTCTTAGTGTACTGCTCTTCTGTTCGCCTAAAACCCAACGAATTGCATCAATAATATTTGTTTTCCCACAACCATTTGGTCCAACAATTCCAGTAATTCCACGATTGAAATTCACAACAGTTTTGTTTGCGAATGATTTGAATCCAAATATCTCAAGTTTTGATAGATACAATATTTTTCCTAAATCAAGTTTGCTTGGTTAAAAACACAAATTAAATAATAAATTGTTGAGTAACTAATTTGAAAGTAGAGTAAAAACCCAGCTAATAATATTATTAAACTAAAAAAAGTAAACAGAAATGCTTTCCCAGCACTTATATCAAAGATAACGTAAATACCTTTGACCACTCTGTTTGCAATCCATAACAAATAAACTAATAGAAAAATGTAAATATATCCATTAATTACATCTGCACTCAAAACTCTATATAAAACCATTTTAATTGGCAGCAATAATGCTAAAGGTAAAACTGCCCAAACGACGGTAAAAAATATACTTGTAAAATAAATTTTAATTTTTACAAAAAATGAAATCAGTAAGATGATTGCACTAACAAATAAAAACAATAATACACTAAACATAAAAAAGAAAAAGAAAGCCTCTACAGGATTCCAAGCAAAATAGTTTAGGCTTGAAATAAACGAGGGATTTCCAAATGAAAGCAAAACTTTTTCAAATAGAATACCGTTTCTAAAATAATAAAGAATATTTATAATCAATAGCGAATGAGCGCCAGCTAAAATTAACATTAAAAACACTGTTGCAACCCCAGATATAATTCTATGGTCGCGAATGTCTGCAAAGAAGTTATAAGATCTAATAAGAGCACGCGTTGCATCTTCTCTCAATTTTTTCTTTGAATTAACTAAAACTCCCATCAAAATTGAAAGTATTAGGCCAACAACAATAAAAAACATGGGTGAATCGTCCTTAGTACTTCCTATTGGAATTGTGATTCTTTGGGAGTTTGTAATTTTGGCTTTTATTACATTATAACTTGTTCTGTTTACATTTTTATCAACCCCTAAAATTCCAATGCTGTATAAATTATCCTCATCATATTTTGTATAGAGTGAACTAAAATCACCATAAAAATCAAACATTGTGTTTAAGAAGAATCCACCAGTATTTTTAGAATTGGAAAAGTCAATAATATTTTCGAAATATCTTGCTTGAGCTTCAAATGAAAATGGATTTAAATATCCATTTGTGCTTCCGTTATAATTTGGATAGGTAGCTTCGCTAATAAAAATATCTGCAGGATTAATATTAGAAGTTGAAATAACATTTTCAAATGGTTCAATTTTATCAAATATTTCAATTCCATATAAATCTAAATCATCAATTTTGTTTTGGGGAACCCCATTAAAAGATGCAAAAGTAATTATATTCCCAAATTTATGGACAGCCTTACTTAGTTTTTCAATTAAACCAAATTCAATATTAGAATCATGTAAATATCCACTTCCCACACCAATAACCATAGAGGTTGAATAGTTGGAATAAGATTTTACAAATTCATCAATAAATCTTTCAACACGAAAAGAAAAATTTTCATCCATAAAAATTAATTTTGGAGGTGAGTTTAATGGAATTTCGATAAATGGGATTAATCCAATTTCGGAACATATTTCAAGAGCAAAAGGATGTGGAGTTGATTTTGCAAAACGAACACTGTTAATTCCCATCCCTTTAATAATTTGCAAATCTTTTTTTAATTCAGAATATGAAATTAATTCACCAAATTTTTTATCAGAAGGAATATAAGTTACTCCCTTAATATCAAATTTGTTATTATTCAGAAAAATTCCATCAGAGCGTTTTTCAAATTTTACAATTCTTATTTCCTTTTTACTTAAGTCAACTAAAGAATCATTTTTGAACAATTTGAATTCTGCTAAGTATTTATTTGGATCATCAATAGTCCAAATTTTTGGATTTGAGATATTAATATTAATTGAGCTATTTTTTAATTCAGTATTAAATAGAGCTTGATTTACATTAGCGATAGATTTACTGCTATCACTTATGGAAACTTCAATTTTATATTTTGTGTTTTCAGAAGTAGAACCAAGTTGAGTTTTTAATTGAAAATTTAATAGGGCAGATTTAAAGTTATCATCAATCTTGGATGTATATTTTTCTATCTGAACATTTTCTTTTGGAATTATTTGAAGAAAGACATCTCTAGTTATTCCACTTGAATTTATTGGAAAAAGGAATCTTTGAAAAAGGGGAATACTAATTTGAGAATCCAATTCTCCTTCAACAACTACTTTGAGAATGTTTTTATTATCTGTTGAAATTAAATCGTTTGGTATTTCAACAAAAAAAGGAATGCTGCCACCAGCTTTTTTGAAAATAATGATATCATTAAATAAAATATCAGCTGAATAAGAAATACCTAAAAAATGAATTGTAAATTTGTTGTTTTTAATATTGAAACTAGAAAAATCTACTGCTTTTTGGAAAATAACATCTTTTCTTGAATTATATGTTGCAGGAACATTAAGTGCTACACCATCTTTCTCAGAATCTAATAATTTAAAAGACCAATTTTGGTTAAAAGGAATAATTTGTCGTGTAATTGTATTTGAATAATTTGGTGAGTTAGGTCGTAGATTTGAATCAATTTCTTTAATTCTTATTTGAGAGAGACAATTAAAATTTAGTAATATCAACAAAGCAAATAAGAATTTTTTCATATTATATATTATAATTTCCTGATTAATAAAATAATTAAAGCAGATACAATTAAGTTGCAATAAACTCAAAATTTAACTAAACAATATACTAATAAAAATGGGCTAAATCAATGTAAAAATGGGCTAATTTAATGTAAAATAAGAAGTTACGATAAGTTACTGAAGGATTTTTTTAGAATCATTATTCTAAAAAAATCCTTCGAGGAATTAAAAAATCCTCGAAGGATTAAAGATTATTCAAGCATTTTTTACAATATTTGCAAAAGAATCAGCTTTTAAACAAGCACCACCCACTAAAGCTCCATCAATATCTAATTGTCCCATTAGTTCGCCAGCATTTTCTGGTTTTACACTTCCACCATATTGAATTATTGTGCTTTCAGATAAACTTTCGGAATACATCTCTTTTAGCAATTTTCGAATAAAAGCATGTACTTCTTGAGCTTGTTCAGGAGTTGCTGTTTTTCCTGTGCCAATTGCCCAAACTGGTTCGTAAGCAACTATTGTACCTTCAAAATTTTCAGGCGAAATTTCTTTTAAACCTTTTTTAATTTGTTTTTTTATAACTTTTTTCATTTTGCCTGATTCTCTTTCTTCAAGAGTTTCGCCAATACAAAAAATTGGAATTAGACCTTCGGAGATTGCTTTTTTAAATTTTTTATTAATATCGCTATTTGTTTCACCAAAAAGTGTTCTTCGTTCTGAATGACCTAAAATTACATATTCACATCCAACACTTTTCAGCATTTTTGCAGAAATAGCACCTGTAAAAGCTCCAGAATCTTCGTAACACATATTTTGTGCGCTAAGACCGATATTTGTTCCACTTAACAATTGTGAAACTCTATCTAAAGCAGTAAAAGGTGGTGCAACTATTACTTTTACATCTTCACGGTTAAGTAGAATTTTTTTTATTTCATTAACTAATTCAATTGACTCATTTAAGTCATTGTTCATTTTCCAATTACCAGCTACAATTTTTTTTCTCATTTTCTTCCTTATATTTTATTCTACCGCTTCAACTCTTTTAATTTCTGGAATATCTCTCATTAAAGCTCGTTCAATTCCAGCTCTTAATGTCATTAACGACATTGGGCATCCAACACATGCGCCTGTTAGCCGAACTTCCACAATTCCATCTTCACTAACTGATACAAATTCAACATCGCCACCATCTGCAACTAAATAAGGACGTACACTTTGCAATGCTTGCTCAATCTTTTCTCTAATAATTTCAGACATTATAACTCCACCTATATGTTTGTTAAAATTTATAATTGAATTTCAACATCGCTCAATTTATCATTAGCATTTTTAATACTAATTTGAGCAGCAAGATTTCTTGCAATTTCAGTAATTATTTTTGCATTTTCAGAATCAGGTAGTGATACAACAATCGGAAGTCCACTATCACCGCCTTCTCTAATTCGTGAATCGATTGGAATTGAACCTAACAGTTTAGAATTCAATTTTACTGCCAATTTTTCTCCACCACCAGAGCCAAAGATGTCATATTTTTTCCCAGTATCTGGAGCAATAAAATAGCTCATGTTTTCTATTATTCCAAAAATTGGAACATTAACTCGCTCAAACATCTTAAATCCTTTTTTTGCATCAATTAATGATACTTCTTGAGGAGTTGTAACAATAACTGCCCCAGTTAGTGGAATTGTTTGAACTAAAGTTAGTTGAATATCACCAGTTCCTGGAGGTAAATCATAAATTAAATAATCCAAATTTCCCCAGCTAACATCAGTCATAAATTGTTTTAACGCTCCACTTGCCATGGGTCCCCGCCAAATAACAGGATTATCGTCATCAATCATAAAACCAATTGACATAATTTTAATTCCATGGCTTTCAAGTGGTGCAAGTTTTTTTGTTTCAGGGTCTTGAATTAAGCCAAATTTATTGCCAAGACCTAACATTAATGGCATAGACGGTCCATAGATATCAGCATCAATAATTCCTACTTTGGCTCCATCTTTTGCAAGAGCAATTGCAAGATTAACTGCAACAGTGCTTTTTCCCACTCCACCTTTTCCACTGGCTACTGCAATTGTATTTTTAACACCAGGCATAATAGCATTTTTGGATTGATTTAAATGTTCACTAACATTTGAACTCATGTCAATAATTATTTCTGTTGCCTCTGGAATTTCTGCTTTAATTGCAATAACACAATTATTTTTTATTGTGTCTTTTAATGGGCATGCAGGAGTAGTTAATTCAATATTTGCAGTGATTTTTTTACCTTCAATTATAATATCTTTCACCATTTTTAAGGTTACTAAATCACGCTTTAAGTCTGGGTCATCAACTTTACTAAGTGCTTTTAAAACATTTTCTTTATTTATTTGAGACATTTGTTTTTATTTCCTTTCAGTTAAAATTATACTTTTAAAAGTACAAAATTATATTATAAAAATTATGAAATGTGTATAATTATTTAGATTAAATATAAATTATTATTTCACTTTTTAAGTTTCTTTTTCTTCTTTTCACTACTTTTTGCATAGTTCATTAACCATTCTTGCAAGTTAATTTCGTTCTGAAAATATACTTTATGATTAAAAACATATTTTCCAGTTGGAAGTAAAATTCTTGCTTTTTGGTTATCTTTCAGTGAAATATTTAATAGTGTTTCTTTAACGGTTTCCTTTATTTCTTTGTTTTCAATAGGAAAAATTGTTTCAACTCTTCTATCAAGATTTCTTTCCATTATGTCAGCGCTACCCATAAAAATTTCATCTTGCCCATCGTTATAAAAGTAATAAACTCGTGAGTGCTCCAAAAATCTTCCAACAATGCTTCTTACAATAATATTATCGCTTAAACCAGGCATTTGTGGAACAAGGCAGCAAATGCCTCGAACAATTAAATCAATTTTAACTCCATTTTGTGATGCTTCGTAAAGTGCTGCAATAATTACTGGATCAACCAAAGAGTTTAGTTTAAATGAAATATAACCCATTTTGCCTGCTTGAGAATTCTCAATTTCTCTTCCAATTAATTTTAGGAATTCTTTGCGAATATTTAATGGAGCAAGCCACATTTTTCGATAATTCTTTTGTTCAGAATACCCAGTAAGGAAATTGAAAATTTCGGCAACATCTTCACATAAATCTTTATCGCTTGTCATTAAACCATAATCAGTATAAAGTTTTGCAGAAGAGGCATTATAATTTCCAGTTCCAAGATGTATATAACGCTGAACTCCACCATTTTCTTTTCTAACAATTAATGTCATTTTGGAATGAGTTTTTAGTCCAACCAATCCATAAACAACGTGAACCCCTACTTTTTCGAGAGCACGCGCCCAATAAATATTGTTTTCTTCATCAAATCTTGCTTTTAATTCTACCAGAACAGCCACTTGTTTATTAGCCTCAGCGGCTTGAATTAAATGCTTAACAATCGGTGAGTTTGGACCAATTCGGTATAAAGTTTGCTTAATTGCCAAAACATTAGGGTCACTTGCAGCTTCTTTTATTAAATCAATTACTGGTTCAAAAGAATCATAAGGATGGTGTAGTAAAATATCTTTTTGTTTAATAATGCTAAAAATTGAATCTCTTTCTTCATCATCAAATGGGGCTGGAAGAACAGGGTAAAATGACTTTTCTTTCAAATGTGGTAATGGTAAATCGTATAATGACATTACACTACTTAATCCCATTGGTCCATCAACAACTTGGGTTTCATAATCAGAAATTTCAAGATTTTCAGTTAAAATATTAATAAGAAATTCAGGCATATCCTTTTCAACAGCAAGACGCACAACAGAGCCAAACTTTCTTCGTTTAATATTTTCTTCAATTAGTGAAAGCAAATCGTCAGCTTCATCTTCCTGAATATTTAGGTCAGCATTTCGGGTAATTCTAAATTTATGAGCACTAATTATTTCTAAACTAGGGAATAGTGGTTCAAGGTTGAATTTAATTAATTCATCAAGCCAAATAAGTCTAACAGAAAATCCATTATTGGAAGGAGATAAATCTTTGTCAAGAATACCATCTAAGTTTATAATTCGAGGCAAAATAGAAGGAATTTTAAGTCTAGCAAAATGTAATTGTCCATTCGATTTCATAACTTGTATAGCAAGCGATAAGCTAAGGTTTGAAATATAAGGAAATGGTCTGCCTGGATCAAAAGCTAAAGGAGTTAAAACGGGATATATTTCTTTGATAAAATATTCGCTTAATCTTTCTTTTTCTTGATTGCTAAGTTTATTATATTGAACAAAATTTACATTATTTAGTGCTAATTCTGGAATAATTGTATTATTCCAATATTTTAATAACAAGTCAACTTGTGGAAGTACATTTTGTTGAAGCAAATTTAATTCTTCTGCAGGATTTAAACCATCGATACCACGTTCAATAATATTTGCTCTTATTTGCTGTTTAATTCCAGAAACTCGAATCATATAAAATTCATCAAGATTTGTAAAAAAAATTGAAATAAACTTTATTCTTTCAAGCAAAGGAAGTTCGGAATTTGTTGCTTCTTCTAAAACGCGTCTATTAAATTCAACCCAGCTTAAGTCTCGTGAAAAAAAATTTTCTGTTTTAAAGTATTTTTCTAAATATTCTTTATTCAATTTCATATTATTTCAGTTAAAAAAATTAAAAAACTTATTATTTATTTTCATCTTCAAAATTGATTTTCTTTGCAGAAGAATAGTTGTCTAAATTATAATGAATTTCTCCATTTGGAATTGGTAGTTTTATAATAGGAACATTTGCTTTTCTGAAAAACTCAGTAGCTAAAGTATCGTGATAATCAGAAAAAACAATTATTTCTTTAATTCCAGCAGCAATTAATGCTTTAGAACAAGTAGTGCACGGCATATTTGTTACATAAGCTTTGGCTCCAGAAGTATTAACGCCATGTGTTGCACACTGAGTAATTGCGTTTATTTCGGCATGATTTGTTCTAACACAATGATTATCAACAATTATGCAGCCTTCATCCTCACAATGTGCATCACCCGGAATCGAACCATTGTAACCAGTTGCTAAAATTTGTTTATCTTTAACTAAAACACATCCAACATGCATTCTTGGACAAGTAGCTCGCTCAGATACAAGCATAGCAACTTTTAAAAAATATTCATCCCAAGATGGTCTTTTTTTATTTTCTACCATTAAAATAATCTCAAAATATTTAATAATGACAGCTAATATAGTTAATATTAAAATAATTTGATAAGAATTTGAAAAAAGAGATTCTTTAAAAGAGGGAAGGCTACCAAGGTAGAGGGCACAACCTTAGTAGCCTGATTTTATAACAAAAAGATACAAGACCTTTTTGCTACAAACTTACATTATATTAAAATTTATTGTGAAAAAAGGGAAGGCTACCAAGGTAGAGGGCACAACCTTAGTAGCCTGATGTATAACAAAAAGATACAAGACCTTTTTGCTATAAACTTTACAATAAATATTATGAACAAAAATCTATGGTGTAATAATAGTCAAGGTCTTCAATTAATGCAAGAATAAAATTATTGTTTTTTATCTTTTTTTAAAATAATTTGAAAAACAGTGCCTTCTCCTAAAATAGTACTTTTCACAAAAATTTTCCCTTTATGGTAATCTTCAATAATTCTTTTTACAAGTGATAGTCCAAGCCCCCAACCTCTATTTTTTGTGCTATATCCAGGTCTAAAAACATCTTTTCTGTTTTTTAGGTCTATTCCTTTACCATTATCAGAAACATCGATAATTATATTATTCTCTTCTTCTTTTATTTCAAAAGTAATTAATCCATTTTTTGACTCAATAGCATCTAAAGCATTTTTTATCAAATTTTCAATAACCCATTCAAAAAGGGATCTGTTTAAAGGAAGTGATACATTAGCAGAATTTATAATTCTAATTTTAGTTTTTTTACTCGAGATTGGTAGACGCCTATTAAAATAATCAATTACAGACTGAATAACTTCGGTAATTTCAGTTGGAACTAGTTTTGGTTTTGAGCCAATTTTTGAAAAACGATCGGCTATTTTATTTAATCTTTGTAAATCGTTACTTATTTCAGCGCTTATATCTTCAACTTTATCTGGATTAGATTTATTGATTTTTAATATTTCATTCCATCCCATGAGGCTTGAAATTGGAGTACCTAATTGATGAGCCGTTTCCTTTGCCAAGCCAACCCAAATATTACTTTGTTCATTCTTTTTTAAGTAACTAAAACTAAAGTAAGCAATAATAATAAACATCATCGCAAAAATAATTTGCAAATAAGGGTAATATCTAAGTTGGGTTATTAATACAGAATTTCCATAATAAATTTTATTTAGCACTAAACTATCTTGGCTGTATACAAAAATAGGATTATTGAATTTACTAAATTCTTCAATTTTGGTTTGAATAAACTGAATTTTTTGATCTTCTGTAAGAAGGGAATCAATTCCTAAATTTCTAATTCCACCAGTCATTCCATCTAGCGAAACATTATTTTTAGAATCTGTTAAGATTAATGGGAAATCAATTCGTTTAATAACATCGAGTAAAAATGTAAAATCTTTATCTGAAGCATCTAATTTAGCAACTTGTTGCAAACTTGAAGCGAACAATTCTGCAACCTGCTTTTCCCTAACTTCAATTTGTGATATTAAAGCTTGAGTATAAATAAAGGTGGCTAAAGCAATAATTGTTGCAAAAACTAAAAGTATTATTTTAATTTGAATTGAGCCAGGTCCACCAGACATTTTGCTATTCATATAATTTTCAATCTAAAACTATAAATTTTTTTAAAAAATCTATAATTCTATTGTTTGACTTCTTTTTGGTCCAACCGAAATAATTGATATTTCAAAACCAGAATGTTCGCTAATGAAACTAAGATAATTTTTAGTTTCAATTGGTAAATCTTCATATTTTCTTATGTGTGAAATATCTGTTTTCCATCCTGGAAGAATTTTATAAATAGGTTTAATTCGCTCTAATTGATTTACTGTTGTTGGAAATGCTTCAAGAGTTTTTCCATCTAATTCATATGCAATACAAACTTTTATTTCATCAAGATTGCTCAAAACGTCTAATTTTGTAATTGCAACTCTTTCAATACCATTAATCATTCGGGAATATTTAAGTAAAAAAGCATCATACCAACCACATCTTCGTGGGCGTCCAGTTGTAGCTCCAAATTCGGCACCCCATTTGCGAAGTTCGTCGCCTTCTTCACCTAATAGCTCTGTAGGAAATGGTCCTAAACCAACTCGAGTTGTGTAAGATTTCACAATTCCAAATACCGATGAAATTTTTGTGGGCGGCACACCAACTCCACTGCAAGCTCCGCCTGAGGTAGGACTGGAAGAGGTTACAAATGGATAAGTGCCATGATCAATATCTAAAAGTGCGCCTTGAGCACCTTCCATTAAAATTGATTTTCCATCGTTTATTGCATTATTAAGAAATGTTGGAACATCGGTAATATATTGAGCAATTAAATTGCCAAAAGCGAGATAATCTTTTAAAATAACTTCAACATCAAGTTCTTCTTTATTATATATCTTTTTTAGTATTTCATTTTTTTCGGCAACATTTCTTCTAATTTTTCTTTCTAATTCAACTTTGTCTAATAAATCAACAACTCTAATTCCTTTTCTATCAAATTTATCAATATAACAAGGGCCAATTCCTCGTCCAGTTGAACCAACTTTATTGTCACCACTTTCATTTATTGAATCAATAACTTTATGATATGGCATAATAATATGCGCATTGTGGCTTATAAATAATCTATCATTAAAATTGAATCCATGTTTTTGCAAAAAGTCAATTTCATCAAGAAGTGCTTGAGGATCAATTACAACTCCATTTCCAATAACACATTTAATTCCGTCACGTAAAATTCCCGAAGGAATAAGATGAAGAATAAATTGTTGATCTTCAATTACAATTGTATGTCCAGCATTTGCACCACCTTGGTAACGAGCAACAATATCAAAACGTTCGCCTAAAATATCTACAATTTTTCCTTTACCTTCGTCACCCCATTGACTTCCAACTAAAACAGAAACACTCATTTTATTCTCTTAATTTATTTCAGTTAAAAACTTAATCATTAGCTTTAAAACTATTAGCAGCTTCATCAACTGAATTAAAGTTTTCAAAAATAGTAATTAGTTTTGTAATAACTAATAAGCTGTTTATTTTATCGGTAGCGTTAGCAAGTTTTAAAACTCCACCTTTATTTTTTACAGAAGTATATCCACTTATTAACATACCCAAACCGGTGCTATTCATAAATTTAACACTTCCCAAATCTATTATTATATTGGATTTTTTTTCATCTAAAAGACTACCTAAAAGATCGTGAAATTCTTGGGCTTCTGGACCACCCATAACGTTGCCTTTTAATGTTATTACAACTGCACCATATTTTTCGCTTGATTTAATACGCATATTAGCACCTTATAATTATTTTTTGAAATTATGTTGATAAACTTAGTAAAAAGATAACAAATATAATTAGATTATTTTGTAACTTACAAAAAAGAGTTTGTAAAAAAAGGTTAAAAAATTGTTTTTTTTTATAGTTAACAAATTTAATATTGGAACATAGTTTGTCTTATGTCGTCTAAAATTCCCGTAGTAAATAGTAGCTTGTCAGATAATGATTTAGAAATTGAGGATCAAGATTTTATTCTGATTAGAGAGTATATAAATGGTAACGAAAAAGCCTTTGAACGATTAATGATTCAGCATAAGGATAAAGTTCGTAACCTTATTTTTCTTACATTAAATGATTCTGAATTTGTGGATGATATTTCGCAAGATGTTTTTATCAGCGTTTATCACAAATTGTCTGAATTTAGATTTGAGTCGAAATTTACTACTTGGCTCTATAGAATTACTGTCAATAAATGTCGTGATTATTTGAGGAAGAAAAGAGTAAGAAGCATTTTTGTCCCAATTGCAGATGCCCACGAAAATGTTTTTTCAACAGGAATTCATGAAGACATTGATATACCTGGTTTAGTTAGAAAAGCGATTAATAGATTGCCCGAAAAATTAAAAATTCCTCTTGTTTATAGAGATATTGATGGATTAAGTTATAACGAAATTGCGGAAAAATTAGATTGCGAAGTTGGAACTATAAAATCAAGAATTTTTAGAGCTCGTGAAAGTTTAAAAGCAATGCTTGAACCTTACCAAAAAGAAATGAATAGATAATTTTTATTTGCAGTGTTTAACAATATTTTGCAATTTTAGAAAAAAATAAAATGAATTTACCCTTAAAATTACGCCAAAATATTTTTGCAGTTTCAATTGTTATTTTAACTGTAATTCTACTTGTTATTTTTAAAGTACAACAATCGGATGAATTAAATTTCAAAAATGGTGATGTTATTGACCAATTCTATTCCGAGACAATTAAGCCTATTTTCACATCTGAATCATTTGATAAAAAAGAAGTTATAAATTTTGCCTTAAAAGGTGATTTAGTTCTTGATGAAAAGGCAAAAAAAGTGCTTCAACTAAGAAGCGATTTTAATGGCAAAGAAGTTGTAGGGATAAAGAATGAAAAATTATTATCAGTGAATAATAATTATGATAAAGTTGTAAACGGTCTTGAACTTAGTGAAAAACGAAAAATTGAATTAGATTCAATTTTAGAAAATTATTCCCAAATTTTATCACAATCAATTTACAAGGATGAAAATAATTCTTTTGCAATTGACCCAAATATTGGATTGGTGAGATTATCGTTGAATAAAGACCTTTCAAATTTTGTTTCTCAAAGTAAAAACCATGAAAATATGAATTTAACGGTTCTTAATGAATTATTAAAAGGCAAACAGAAAAATCAAAGCAATGGCTATTTGGTATTTACACCCGATACAGTTTTTTATAGTGAATATGAAAAAGTTGAAAAGATAAATGAAAATATTACGAAAAATAAAAAAATAATTGAACTCAAAAAGTTGAATTTAGAAAATGAAAAAGCATCAAATCTTAGTAAATCAAATCCAAATATTTATATCGATTCAAACATAGTGAATATTACTTTAGATAATTTATTAAACATTGACAGTTTTAAAGAACTCAATTTTTTTAATAAAACTATTGATAGCACTAATAAAAACATTAAACTTTCGTTTGAATTTTCTGACGATACGACCAACAACATATTCTTAAAATTTAGTTATTTGGATAGTGCAAATAATAAAATTAACTACGAAATGAATTCAGATGATATTGGGAATTCTGTTTCAAATTCCATGAAAATCTTTAGTGGCAAAAATCTTAACGAATGGATAGAATACGGAATTAAAATGGATTCAATTTCAAGAAAAATTGAACAAACAAAAGCTTCAAATGAAATTAAAAAGGACGGCTTTTGAAATCTCTAATAAGCAAAATTTTAGATGGGAATAAAAAAAACAAATTAGAAAAATTTCTTTTTTCAATAGTTATTTTAGTACTTTTTAAAATTTTCTTTCCTTTGATTAATGCAACAATTTTAGTTCTTATAAACGAAATTTTAATTTTCAGTTCACTAAGTTTAGCATTTCTTTATTTTGTAGAAATAACCTCTACTAAAAGCGATAACCCAATTTCTTTAACATTAAATATTGGAGTTTTAAGTGCAGTTTTATTCTTTATAATATCACTTTCATCTGCAATATTTGATACAATTGAAAACATTGAGGATGTGAATGGTGTTATTTACACATTTTCTTCAGTTATAATAACACAATTATTTATACTTTTTGCTGTTTATATTCTATCCTCTTTTCAAACGTTTTATTCAATGCGACAAAAAAGAGATAAAGAAAACTATTTTAACTACCTTCTAATAGCAATTCTTTTGTCATCTTTTTCTGGAACAATTAGTGGAATTTATCCTGAGCTTCAATTTGTTGAAAAAACATTCTTTTTTATCGCCATCGTTCTGGTGGTTTTTAACTCTTTTCGTGTTTCTTGGATTGCTTTTTTAACCAAAAAACAAAAAATAGTAATCCTTTTAACTTCAATTATTGTTTCTACATTGTTCGGGCTCAATTTTGCAATGTTTTTTGAAAATAATATAATTGAGCAAATTGTATCCAATTTTTCACCAGGCGTTAGAGTTTCTTATAGATTAATTATGCTTTACGGAAATATCTACTTTGGAATTATTTTCTTTACCACACTTTTCCATTTACCAACAGCAGGAGCTTTTGACCAAAAATCGGAAGAAATAACTTCGCTGATTGATTTAAGCAAGCTAATGACTCAAGTCCTTGACTTTAAAGAACTTGCTGATAGTTTAACAGATGCAACAAATAAAGTATGTAATTCTGATTCAGCCTGGTTAGTAACAATTGAAAATAACGAAAGGAGTTTAGTTTCTGTTAATAATATTGGCTATTTAGAAGCCCAGAATATTTCGGATGAGTTACTTTCCGAATTTAATGGTCAGTTGACTGATATTATATCAATGAATAAAAAACTTATTAAAATTAAACTTAAAGGCGATGTTCGCACATACGTTTTTCAAGCAATTATTGTTGCCCCATTAAAAGTGCATGGAAAAACTAATGGATATTTATTTGCTGCAAAACGTCAAAAATATAAATTTGAGCAAGATGAAAAAAAAGCTGTTGGTGCATTTGCCGATTATGCTGCCATCGCTTTGGAAAATGCTAAATTATTCAAAGAATCTGTTGAAAAAGAGAGAATGGAAAATGAGCTTGAAGTAGCTCGAAATATTCAATCAAGAATTTTACCAAGCGAAAATCCTAAAAATGACAGATTAGAAGTTGATGCTTTGTTTGTTCCAGCCTTTGAAGTTGGCGGCGATTATTATGATTATTTCCAGTTAGGGAATAATAAATTAGGTTTTGTTATTGCCGATGTATCAGGCAAAGGTGTAGTTGCATCTTATGTTATGGCAGAAGTTAAAGGAATTTTTGAATCACTTTCTCGAGTAATTCACAATCCAAAAAAACTTTTAATTGAGACTAACGACATCTTAAAACGTAGTTTAAGTAAAAATAGTTTTGTTACAGCTCTTTATGGAATAATTGATATTGAAAACGGAAAACTAAACTTTGCTCGTGCTGGACACATGCCTCTGTTAATTTGTTCCGAAGGGAAAATTAAGGAATATTTACCAAAAGGAATTGGTTTGGGATTAGATTTTGGAACAATATTTAGTTCCAATATAGATAATATGGAAATTGAGTTAAATAATAACGATATTTTAATGCTATATACTGATGGTGTTACCGAATCACGAAATTCTGCAAATGAGGAATTTGGATTTGATAGACTGATTCATGTTTTTGAATCAAATTATAACGATGAGTTATCTAATATTACAAGAAGTATTTTTGAAGAAGTTTCAATTTTTTCAAAAGAAGAACAGCAACATGATGATATTACATTAGTACTTTTTAAGTGGAAAAATTTAAAAAAATCATTGGAGAAGCTTAATGGCTGATTTTAATGTTTCATCAAGAATTGATGGAGACGTAAATCTAATAGATGTAAAAGGATATTTGGACGCACATACTGCACCAGATCTCGAAAATGAATTCAATAAGTTGATTGAAAGAAAGCGATTCAAAGTAGTTGTCAATTTCAGTGAACTGAACTATATAAGCAGTGCTGGTCTTGGGGTTTTTATGGCTTATGTAGAAACAATGCGTGAGCAGAGCGGTGACATTAAATTTTCGAATTTAAAAGACGATGTTTATAGTATTTTCGACTTGCTCGGTTTTCCAGTTTTGTACGAGTTTTATAAAGAAGAAAAAGAAGCTATTCAAAAGTTTAGATAATTCAAAATAGTGAAACCAATGTTGAACATATTAAAAAATGAACTTACACTTGAAAGTTCTACAGATCATCTTTCTGAAGTTAGAAACTTTGTTGAGGTCAATGGAATAAAAGTGGGTTTAAATAAGCAAACAATAGCTCATATTTCTTTAGCTGTTGATGAAGCTTGTACAAATATTATAAAACATGCTTATAGCAACGATTTAACTAAAAAAATTAAAATAAAGATTAAAACCTCAGAAAATAAATTTACTGTTATAATTACCGACAGCGGAAAGCATTTTGACCCAAATAAAGTGCCTGAGCCAAATATTGAAAAAATTCAAAAAATGAAAAAAGGCGGAGGTTTGGGTATGTTCTTAATGAAAAAACTAATGGATGAGGTGCATTATAATCCCAAAGCAAATGGTAACGAACTAATTTTAATAAAAAATTATAATTAGTGTTATGGAAAATGCAATAAATAAAAGTACCTTACGAAACTTATCTGCTCTTGTCGATTTTGGAAACCTAATAAATTCCTCACTTGATACAAAATTTATATTAAATAATTTGCTCCTAACATGTTTTGGAAAATTTCATACAACTAAAGGACTTTTTGCAACATGTTACAACAACAAATTACAATTTTCAATTAGTAAAGGTTTGGGTGGAAATTACAAAGAGGAATTTCCAGAAACCGAAATTGATGATTATCTAAACTCTACAAATCTTAAAGAATATTTAATTAAGAATAAATTAGTTCACTCACAAGAAGTTTATTCGGCTAATAAATTAATTGGAGTGTTGTTCCTTGGTGAACGTTTAAGTGGTGATAAATATTTTGATGAAGATATAAAATTTTTGCAGACTTTTTTAAATATTACAGCTACGGCTTTAGAAAATTCGATAAGTATTACACAATTAAAAGAAGTTAACAGAAATCTTGATAACAAAGTGCACCAACTAAGTTCACTTTTTGATTTAAGTAAAGAGTTTGGGGGAATTCTTGAAATTCCGTTGGTCAGCAAGCTTTTAGGTTTTTCAATTATTGGCCAATTGTTAGTAACAAAATATGCTATTATAATTTTCCGTGATAACAAGCATGAAATTATTGAGTCAAGATTTGATATTGAAGTTTTAGAACAAATTATTACTTTATTAAAAGCTGAAGATATTACTAAACCCGTTATTTGTAATTCAAAATTAAATGCTTCACAACACCTTCTTTTTTCGATGGGAATTGAACTAATTGTACCCATGCAAATTAAACAAAAGACAAAAGGCTTAATTTTATTAGGAAGGCGAAACACTGGTGAAAGTTTTACAAAATCCGATATCGAATTTGTATCATCTGTTGGCGGATTGGCAATAATCTCAATTGAAAATAGTATTTTGTTCAAAGAAACGTTGGAAAAACAAAAGCTTGAAAAAGATTTAGAAATTGCAAAAAAAATACAAAGAAATCTTCTACCAAATAAACTTCCTAAAATGAATAATTTTGAAATAGCAGCTTTTAATAATGCCGCAAAGCAAGTTGGTGGAGATTACTACGATGCAATTAAATTAGCCGATGGAAGAATATTAATTGCAATTGCCGATGTTTCTGGAAAGGGAGTTCAAGCCGCATTATTAATGGCTAATCTTCAAGCTTTTTTGCAGGCAATTAGCAAACAAAACAAAGAACTTATAGAAGCGTCTAACTTGTTAAATGATTTAGTTAGCGAAAATACATCTGATGGAAGATTTATTACATTCTTTTGGGGAATTTTAAATGATGAAAATCTTCAATTTGAAAGCGTTAATATGGGTCATAATCCTCCGTTAATTATCCGTAATGGAGAAATAATAAAATTAAGAATAGGTGGAATGTTAATGGGAGTAATGCCAACAATAACTCCTTACAAAAAGGAAACTACTCAATTAGTTAAGAATGATTTATTAATTTTGTTTACTGACGGAATAACGGAAGCAATGGATGAAAAACAAAATGAGTTTTCAGATGAAAAATTAGAGGAACTTTCACTTAAATTAAAAAGCAATTCAGCCGAAAATTCACTTAATAAAATTTTGAATGAAGTTAATAAACATACCAAAGGTACTGAGCAATCAGACGATATTACGTGTATTGTAATAAAAGTAAAGTGAGAAATTTTGAATAGATTAGAAAACATATTTCCAAAATATAGAAGCAAAATTATTGCTCCTCTTGTTTTATTACTTTCTGTTCTAGTTCTAATTCAATTCTATTTTATTTTTGAAATTACTCCTCAACCTAACGATGAATGTTTGTGGATTGAGCAAGAGGTTTCAAAAGATAGCATTGGCTATTTTTTTGATGAAGTTAAATTTAATGGTGTAACTTGGAATGCCGGAATTAGAGACGGCGACCAACTATTAAAAATAAGTAATAAACCAATTCGTACACTTTCTGAAGCAAGTTATATTTTAAATTCTATGTCTATAGCTGATTCAGCTATTTACACTGTTTCGCGAGATGGTGAAATTTTTGAAACTAAAGTTGAAGTTAAAAAACTTATTCAATTTGGTGGGCTTTCATTTGCCTTGCTTGGTCTAATTTGGTTAATTGTTGGATTTATTGTTATTAAATCAAAAGAAAATGGTGAAACTCATATTATCTTTTTTGGAATTGGAATTGCTTTTGTCTTTTTTGCATCTTTTAATTTATTAATTTCCTCAAATATTAAAAATCCTTTGTTTAATATTCCCATTCTCATCCAAATTGTTGATCATCTTTGGACAATTGGAATTTTATTTTTACCATTTCTAATTGTAAAATTTTTCTGGATTTTTCCTAACAAAATTGAAAGATATAACAAAGTATGGCTTAATAAAGCACTATATGCCATTCCATCTTTCATGTTCGCAATTCTTGTTTATGTTAAATATAAATTTGTTTATCCCGGGGCTATTAATTCAATATATTTTTATTCTATTATTTCTGCGACTTCAATTATTTTGGTTTTCGTTGCTGCAGTAATCGGGTTCATTTCTCTGTTTAGTAATTATTTGAGAATTGAAAACAAAAAAGATAGAAAACCAATATTTCTTATTTTAGTTGCTTATGCAATAGGAATTTTAGCAGCTATTTATTCTTTTATTTTAGTAAAAACTGGCTCACCGGCAATGATGTACAATCAACCAGAATTTTTTATGCCAATTATTCTAGTTGCTTTGCTTCCAATTGCGTTTGCTTATTCAATTTTCAAATACTCTTTATTAGATGTTTCAGATGTTGTTAAAACTACTTTACTTTATGGATTAGCAACGGTTAGCATTGCAGCAACATATTTTCTTGTTATTTATTTACTTGGTCAAACTTTAAGTACAGCTATTGGAACAGAATATCAAGGACTTATTGCGGGAATTATTTTTGTCGCTTTTGCAATAATTTTTCAATCAACAAAAGACAAATTTCAAAATTTGATAATTAAGAAGTTTTATCCCGAACAATTTGCATACCAACAAGTGCTAATAAAATTTAGTAACGATGTTCTTACAATATTTGGATTGGAAAACATATTAAAATCGACAACAAATACTTTTGTAGAATCGTTAAAATTAGCTGTTTTTGGAATTGCATTAAAAAGCAATAATTCTCAAAATTATGAGTTAAAAGAAAGTGTTGGAATAAATCAAGATACTTTTAAACTAAATTCCAACGAATCTGAATTACTTAAATACCTTTTGGATAAAAAAACAGCCAAACAACCAGTTGTAATTGAGGATAGCGAATTTAATGCAATCTGTCCAAATTCCGCCAATATTTTAATTGAACATGGAATTTATACAGTAATTCCACTAATTATTAAAAATAAAATTATTGGATTACTACTTTTTGGCCTCAAATATTCAGGTTCGCGTTTTGCAGGAAAAGATATTGAACTATTAACCGCAACAGCAAACCAAACAGCAGTTGCAATAGAAAATGCTCGTCTTTATGAATCAGAACGAGAAAAATTAATTATTGATAACGATCTCGAAAATGCTCGAAAAATTCAAAAAAGCCTTCTTCCAGCGTCAATTCCAAAAATAAAAGGTCTTGATATTAACGGTACAATGATTTCGGCAATGCAAGTTGGCGGCGATTATTTTGACGTGATAAAAGTTAGCGATTCAAAAGTTTTTGTAATTGTTGGTGATGTTTCGGGCAAAGGACTTGCCGCGTCTTTTTATATGTCAAAATTGCAAACTATGGTTCGTCTTTATTGTAACGAGACAAATACGCCATATAATGTTCTTTCAAAAATAAATTTCCGTATTTATAAAGAGATGGAGAAAAATTGGTTTATTACCGCTACAGTTGCCCTGTTTGATATAGAAAGTAAATCGGTAAAAATTTGCCGAGCTGGACATACTTCAACCGTTTTGGTGAATAATGGAAATTTAACCGAAATTACTCCAAGTGGAATTGGACTTGGACTTGAAGAAGGCAAAATATTTGACAAAAATTTACAAGAAATTGAACTGCAGTTTGACGAAAAATCGCTTTTTACATTTTATTCGGATGGTGTAACCGAAGCAATGAACAGCAAAAATGAAATGTTTGGTGTTGCAAAGTTAAATCAACTTCTTCTTTCAAAATATGAGTTAAGTGCTAACTTAATTAAAGATGAACTTCTTGAAGAATTGAAACATCACAGAAAAAACTATCCTCAAAATGACGATATTACATTTGTTCTTGTAAAAATAATATAAAAATTTGTATTTTAAACTAATTATTTTGTATTTTTTGAAAGTTTATAGTATTATGCGCATAACTAAAAATGTATTTATCTTAATTCAATAAAATATCTTAGGAGGTATTCATGAAAAAAATGTTAATTACTTTATTATTTCTATTTGGAGCAGCTTCTCTTTTTGCACAACTTACAACAAGCAAAGCTTTTTTTAATAGAAGTGCATTGGATCAAAATGATTCAGAACGTCCTTGGGCTAGTGGTGGTATTCGTTCGGTTCATGTTCCTACAGTAGATTTAGATGGTGATGGTAAATTGGAAATAGTTGCAACAGATTATTCCAATGGTGGTAGAGTTCATGTTTTAGAATATGTTGACAACGAAGTTTTAGAAGTTGTTTGGTCTTCACCAATTGTTTATGAAACAAATCCTAATAGCACTCCTCGCTGGGTTCAAACTGGCGATCTAGATGGTGACGGACTTCAAGAAATTATTTTCCCTTTAGGACCAAGATTTACTGGTGGTGTTCAAGTGTATGAATATCAAGGTACTGATAATGATTATGGAACAAGTACAATTATCGATTTCCCATCCGAAATGTTTGTTGCCAACGGTAACGGTGCATTTAGAATGGATAGAGAAAGAGGTTCAGTTGCTGATTTCGATAATGATGGCAAAGATGAATTGATTCTTTCAAACGCTGATAACAATATTTATATTCTTTCAATCAACGGAAATGCTCCTGGATTTGCTTCTTGGGTTATTGAAGGTGGGGATTTGGATAATAATGCGACAAGTAAAGTTACCGGAGCTTCTGCATGGCAATCAGTTTCTGCTGATATAGATGGTGATGGCGTTAATGAAATAGTAAACCACAACTGGAATTTTTACGGTTTTACAACAATTGAAGTTTCAGGTGCAGATTCGTATATATACCCAACTCCAAATGCTGCTGGTGTTGAAGGTCCATCATATATTGAGTTCTTAAAGGCTGAAAATATTGACGGTGTTGGTTTTATGGGCATTGCAGTAGCTGATGTTGATGGTGATGGAAAGGATGAAATTGCTGGTGTTGTTTATCCAGAATATGATATCGCATTAGTTAGTCAAGCACAAGGTAGCAATGGAACAGACACTTGGGATGCATCAGATTTCTCAGTTCTCAAAATACCTTTTGATATTACAGCAACTGGTGATAGTGCTGCTCAATTTTGGGGATGCTATGCTGCCGATTTAAATGGAAATGGCAAAGATGAAATTCTTGCTGGTGGTTTTTATAAAGATGATGTTGTTGCTATAGAATATAATGGTTCTGGCGATATTCTTGATGGAGCTAACTACGATGTTATGCATTATTATGGTGGTGGAAAAGCATCAGAATGGGAATGGGAAACTATTACAATTTCTGATTCAGCTGGTGTTGTTGATACTGCTTATTCAACAGGTGCTTGGGGAAATCCAGGCGTTATGAAAATGGCTTCTGGCGATATTATTGGAAATGATGATGGAAAACCAGAATTAGTAATTGGATACCAAGCAAATGTTTATGATTCTATGACTGTTGTATCACGAACATGGGATGGTTCAGTTTGGGTAGAAACTGAAGGAAAAATTTTCAATGACCACAATATTCAAATAAGAGTTCTTCAATATGGTACTGGCACAGGTGTTATTAGAGATATAAATGTTGTTACACCTTATGATTATACTTTGGATCAAAATTATCCAAATCCATTTAACCCAACAACAAATATCAGATTTTCACTTCCAGTTTCTAAAAAAGTGACAATTACTGTTTATGATATGTTAGGCAGCGAAGTAAAAACTTTGGTTAATAACGAAGAATTTGCTAAAGGTAGTTACGAAGCAACTTGGGATGGTACAAACAACTTTGGCAGCAAAGTTGCAAGTGGAAACTACATTGCAACAATGAAATATG
>Ga0210009_1000312_pt1 | contig 58437 bp, 54 predicted proteins | sample CryGeyCG2114_065_FD_185457 | JGI IMG/M metagenome (GOLD analysis project Ga0210009, IMG submission 185457) | Groundwater microbial communities from aquifer - Crystal Geyser CG12_big_fil_rev_8/21/14_0.65 (SPAdes) (version 2) | ecosystem: Environmental > Aquatic > Deep subsurface > Groundwater ...
CTCCTGGCGGCACCAAAAAACTCCTCGTCTAACCGAAAATTTACAAAAAACGCAACAGCCAAAAACTAGTACGCTCTAACGTATTGATTCTTAAGGGTATTTTTAGGTGGTTGTTAAAGTCCGGTTAGGACAACTTTCTCGGATAAGCCGAACCGTCATAGCGAACCAAGTGAAGCAATCCATGACTTGCGCTGGCATGGATCGCCGCGCTACGCTTTCCATGAACAGGAACCTGTTCAAGGTCCGTGTGCGGTATCGGGCTTGATACGGGGGGCTCGCAATGACGACGTTCAAGGGCCATGTGCGATGCCGGCCAGATTCGGTCATCCGCCATGACGAAGTGCGGGTTTTTCCTAATGCAAGTTTGACGCCCCCAGTTACGATTGCACACTGATTTTTTAACACTTTGAAAGAACCAACTATGACTACCCATTCATTCACACGTCGCCTGGTTTTGTCACGCAGTTCAGCGCTGATCGGGGCCGCGGCCAGCGGTGCACTGCTGCCCGCCTTGAGCCTGGCACAAACCGGCAAAGTGCGCGTGGGTCTGATGTTGCCCTACACCGGCACCTATGCTGCCTTGGGCGTGGCGATTGAAAACGGTTTCCGCCTGGCCATTGACGAGCAGGGTGGCAAGCTTGGCGGGCGCGACATCGAATGGTTCAAGGTCGATGACGAATCCAACCCTGCCAAAGCGGTTGAAAACACCAACAAGCTGGTGCAACGCGACAAGGTCGATGTGCTGATCGGCACCGTGCACAGCGGTGTGGCGATGGGCATGCTCAAGGTTGCCAGAGAGAGCGGCACACTGCTCATCATACCCAACGCCGGCTTCAATTCAGCCACTGGCGCGCTGTGTGCGCCCAACGTTTTCCGCACCTCGTTCACCAGTTGGCAGACCTCCTACCCCATGGGCAAGGTGCTGGCTGATCGCAAATTGAAGAAGGTCGTCACCATCACCTGGAAATATGCTTTCGGCGAAGAATCGGTGGCCGCTTTCAGTGAGGGCTTGACCAAGGCGGGCGGCAAAGTTGTGAAGGAATTGTGGGTGCCATTTCCCAATGTCGAATTTCAGGCACTGCTGACCGAAATTGCCTCGCTCAAACCCGACGCGGTGTTTGCTTTCTTTGCTGGCGCGGGCGCGGCCAAATTCGTCAAGGATTACGCGGCGGCCGGCCTCAAGGGCAAGATTCCGCTGTTTGGCTCGGGCTTCCTCACCGACGGTGTGCTCGAAGCGCAGGGCGCAGCCGCCGACGGGCTGGAGACCACGCTGCACTACGGCGACGGCATCGACACGCCGCGCAACAACGCTTTCCGCCTGGCCTATGCCAAGGCCTACAAGCTTCAGCCTGATGTGTATGCCGTGCAGGGCTACGATGCCGGTCTTTTGTACGCCAGCGGCATGAAAGCCGTCAAGGGTAATACCGGCGACAAAGCGGCACTGATCGCGGCGCTGGAAAAGTCAAAAATCGACAGCCCACGCGGACCCTGGACCCTGTCGCGCGCGCACAACCCGGTGCAAAACATCTATCTGCGCAAAGTGGTCGGTCACGAAAACCACGTCACGTCGGTGGCTGCCAAGGCGCTGGCCGATCCGGCACCTGGCTGCAAGATGTAAGCTTGCAATGCTTTGCCCATCCGTGATGGCGACTGCCACGTCGCTGTCATGCCAAATGATGTTATCGTGGCTCCATGGAATTCCTGATCCAATTATTAAATGGTGTGCAGTACGGCTTGCTGCTGTTCCTGCTGGCCAGCGGCCTGACGCTGATCTTTGGCATCATGGGCGTGGTCAATCTGGCGCACGGCAGTTTTTACATGCTGGGTGCCTATCTTGGCTACGCGTTGAGCACGCAGTTTGGCAGCTTGACGCTGGCCATCATCGGTGGTGCCATACTGGCCGTGGCCTTCGGTTGGGCGCTGGAGTGGCTGCTGTTCCGGCATTTTTATGAACGCGACCACCTCGACCAGGTGCTACTCACGTTTGGCCTGATTTATATTTTTGAGGAACTGCGCTCGATCCTTTGGGGCGACGACGTGCACAGTATGCCGATTCCGGATTTACTCAGCGCCTCGATCCCCTTGACCGAAAACCTGTCGTATCCTGTTTATCGCCTGTTTATCTCGGGCGTGTGCATTGCGCTGGCGTTGGCTTTGTACCTGTTGATCGCCAAAACCCGCTTGGGCATGAAAATTCGCGCTGGGGCTTTCAACCGCGACATGACCGAGGCGCTGGGGATCAACATCAAGCTCATTCATGCCGTCGTGTTTGCCCTTGGCATTGGTCTGGCGGCGGTAGCCGGGATCATTGCGGCACCGATTGCCAGCGTTTATCCGAACATGGGCTCGCAAGTGCTGATCATGTGTTTTGTGGTGGTGGTGATTGGCGGTATTGGCTCGGTGCGCGGCGCGCTCATTTCTGCGCTGCTGGTCGGTCTGGTGGATACCTTTGGCAAGGTGTGGCTATCGTCTGTCTCGGGCATGCTGGTGTATGCGCTGATGGCGATCGTGTTGCTGTGGAAACCTGAAGGCCTGTTCAAGCAATGAGCCGGGTCAAAGCCAATATCGAAGTGCTACCGCGCAGCGTGCAAGTGCTGCTGGCGTTCGGGCTGGTGGCACTGGTTATTTTTCCGTTTTCGGCGACTGATTTTTATATCCAGAGCGTCACGCGCATGATGATCCTGGCAATTTTCGCCATGAGTCTGGATCTGCTGCAAGGCGTCACCGGTCTGGTGTCGCTGGGTCATGCGGCTTTCTTCGGGCTGGCTGGCTATGCACTGGCCTATCTGATGCCGCAGAACGTTGCTGCGTCGCTGTGGCTGACCCTGCCACTGGCGGTACTGGCAGCGGCGCTGGCGGCGCTGGTGATCGGTTTTTTTGTCGTTCGCACACACGGCATCTACTTCATCATGGTCACCATGGCTTTTGCCCAGATGGTGTTTTACCTGTTCTTTGACAACAAGGCGCTGGGCAGCTCCGACGGCCTGTACATCAATTTCAAACCAAGCGTTGTGCTGTGGGGTTGGCCCATGATGGACCTGGACAACAAGACCACTTTTTACTACTTCGTGCTGGGCGCACTGGTGCTGGTCTATGCATTTCTGCGGCGCTTGCTGTGGAGTCCGTTTGGCCGTGCCCTGGGGGGCATCCGCATCAACGAGCAACGCATGCGCGCACTCGGTTACACCACGTTTGGCTACAAGCTCAGCGCCTTCACACTGGCTGGTGCGCTGGCTGGCCTGGCGGGGTTTTTGTGGGCAGCGCAAACCGGTTACATCAACCCCGAACTGATGGGCTTTCACATGAGCGCGCACGCCGTCATGATGGTGATCCTGGGCGGCATGGGCAACTTTGCCGGTGCCATCGTTGGCGCTTTCAGTTTTGAATACGTGCTTGAAGTGTTCAAGGATTTGCCCACGCTGGGCAGCATCGACCTCGGCAAGCATTGGCAGCTCTGGATTGGTCTTTTCATCGTGCTGGTGGTGATCGTCGCGCCGCGCGGCCTGTTGGGCCTGACCCAGTCCTGGCGTGGCCGCAGGAAAGCCGGCGATGAATGAAGTTCTGCTCTGCGCACAACACCTGACCAAGCGTTTTGGCGGGCTGGCCGCTGTCAGTGATGTCTCGATCGACCTCTGGTGCGACCACATTCACGCCGTGATCGGCCCCAACGGTGCCGGCAAATCGACGCTGACCAACCTGCTCTCGGGCGAGCTGGCGCTGACCTGCGGCCAGATCAGCCTGTGCGGGCGCGACGTCACCGGCCGTTCACCAGAGCAGATTTCACGCCAGGGCCTGGGTCGCAGTTACCAGAAGACCAACATATTTTTGCCCTTCACGGTGAGCGACAACATCACTGTTGCGGCGCTCTCGCGCGAGCCACAACAGCCCTGGAATCCGTTGCGCTGGCTGCGCGCGGCCAGTCGTTGCCGCGCTGCCAATCAGCGCTGTGCGCGCGCGCTCGAACTCTCGGGTTTACAGGATCGACGCAACCAGCAAGCTGCGGCGTTGAGCCACGGCGAACAGCGCCAGCTCGAAATTGCCATGACGCTGGCGACCGAGCCCAAGGTGCTGCTGCTCGACGAGCCTTTGGCCGGTATGGGTGCAGCCGAGGCGCAGCGCATGGTTGAGCTGCTGGCGCAACTTAAAACGGATCATGCGATGCTGCTCGTCGAGCACGACATGGATGCGGTCTTCGCGTTGGCTGACCATTTAACGGTGATGGTCAACGGCGAGGTCATTGCCAGCGACACACCCGCCAACATCCGGGTCAACCAGGCGGTGCAATCGGCCTACCTGGGCGAAGAGACAACATGACTGAGTTGCTGATCAAAGCCCGCGCCCTCAACACCTATTACGGTGCCAGCCACATCCTGCGTGAGCTCGATTTCACGCTGGCCCGCAATGAAACCCTTGGCCTGATGGGGCGCAACGGCATGGGCAAAAGCACGCTGCTCAAAAGCATCATGGGCCTGGTCAAACCACGCAACGGTTCAGTTGAGATCATGGGCAAGCCGATGCGCGCCCGCTCGCCTTTCGAGATTGCCCGGCTGGGCGTGGCTTATGTGCCCGAAGGGCGCGGCATTTTTGGCAACCTGAGCGTCATTGAAAACCTGACCATGGCAGCGCGCCCCGGCAGCAGTGGCCAGCGCGACTGGACACTAGAGCGCGTGCTTGACACCTTCCCGCGCTTGCGCGAACGCCTGCGCCACGGCGGCTGGGAGCTCTCTGGCGGCGAGCAGCAAATGCTCAGCATCGGCCGCGCCTTGCTGACCAACCCGCAAGTACTGATTCTGGACGAAGCCACCGAAGGGCTGGCACCGCTGATCGCGCGCGAGATCTGGCGCATCTGCGCCATGATCCGCGCCAGCGGCATCAGCAGCGTGATTGTTGACAAGAACTGGCAACACCTGACGCAAATCACCGACCGCAATGTCATCCTGGTCAAAGGCCAGGTGGTGTTTGATGGCAGCACAGCGAAGTTGCGCGCGCAACCCGAATTGCTGGCGCAACACTTGGGTGTTTGACCTGCGCTGCATCGCCCCATGACCGCGGCGTGGCAGACCGGGCAAAGTTTGACGCAGATCAGTCAATCAGACCGGATGAACTCAATTTCTCGATTGAAGTCGGCGCATCCAGTGGCGCTTCAAGCCGCCAGTGTGATGCAGGTCGAACGCGGCCGCATCGTTGTGGGTAAAGCTTGACGGTGCCGGTATCCTTTTACAACCCGTGTTTCACAGGAATACGTGCTACTTCTTGTATATTGGAGGGTGCAGCATGTCAAATTTGACCATCTCCGTCGATGACCAGCTGATCAAGCAGGCCCGGATTCGCGCCATTGAGCAAGGCACATCGGTCAGTGCCAGGGTGCGGGAATTTTTGGTAAGTTATGTTCAGGGTGCGCAGGTTTCCAGCCCACAACTGGCTGCCGGACAAGCCTTCATTGCCGCAGCCCGCAGCAGCACCGCCAACATCGATGGTGCAGCCTGGCGTCGCGACGACGCCTATGACCGGGCCTATCCCGGCGCTGCTGATGTGGGCGCAGCGCCCAGATGATTGCTTTTTTTGACACCAATGTTCTGGTTTACACCCTTGACCAGAGCGATTTACGCCAGAAAAACTTGGCGCTAGACTGTTTCGCAAACGCACTACAGCACGACACAATTACCTTGTCCACGCAGGTGTTGCATGAGTTTTACAGCATCACAACGCGCAAACTCCGCCCAGCCCCGACCACGGCTCAAGCCCAGACCTATGTCAAAGAGCTCTGCGCGTTCGATGTGATCGGCGGCACCGCACCTGCGATCATGGCCGCCATTGAGATCGTGCAGCGCTATCAAATGCAGTGGTGGGATGCGCTGATTCTGGAAGCTGCGCTACGTGCCAAAGCCGAAGTTCTTTACACAGAAGACCTGCAACACGGCCAACGTTTTGGCGCACTCACCGTGATGAATCCGTTTTTGGCATAAATCATCTTGACACGGTTGACGAAAAGTTACAGCGCCTGATTGGATCCTTTGACAACCCGCGCGTCATGTCTGCAAAGACAGGGCACGCAGTCGAATCGGGGTGTGTCAAAATTGCCTCATAATTGACGTTTACGTTAACGTCAATCAAAAATCATCCCCATGTCCACCACCTACAGCATCAGCGATCTGGCGCAGGAATTTGACCTGACCACCCGCGCCATGCGGTTTTATGAAGACATGGGGCTGTTGCAACCCACGCGCAGCGGCCCGGGCGGGCGCAATCGGGTCTATAGCAACCGCGACCGTACTCGGCTCAAGCTCACGCTGCGCGCCAAGCGCCTGGGCTTAAGTCTGACCGAGGCCAAAGACATCATCGATATGTACGACAGCCCGATGGATACCGCCGCGCAGCTGGAAAAGTTTCTTGCCGTGCTGGCCCATCACCAAAAGCAGCTTCAGGCGCAGATGGCAGACTTGCAGGCGAATATGGACGAGCTGGAGGAGCACCAGCGCGAGGCGCGTGCCTTGTTGGTCAAGGCCAGACAAAAGTCTGCCAACAAGACCAGTCGCGTCCGATCTGCGGCTGCATGACGGTCGTGCCCGAACTCACACATTGCCACCTACAACCCGAAACCCATGACACAACACAAGCACTCGCATCCCAAAAGAGACGATAGTTTGTCGCCCCTGCAGCGCGTGCAGCAAAGCTTTGAGCGCCAGGGCCTGATGCGCCACCTGGGCGCTGAGCTGCTGCGCGTGGTGCCGGGTGAATGTGTCATTACCTTGCCCTACAGCGACAAGGTCACGCAGCAGCAGGGCGCGTTCCACGGTGGCGCCATTGGTGCTCTGGCCGATATTGCGGGCGGTTACGCCGCCATGACGGTCGCCCCCGCCGACCAGGAGGTGGTGACAGTGGAATACAAGATCAATTTTCTGGCCGGTTGCCAGGGCGGTGAGCTGTGCGCCACCGGGCGCGTGGTGAAAGCGGGCAAGCGCGTCATCGTCACAGCCGCAGAGGTGATGCACGTGGCCGAAGACGGCCGCCAGACGCCTTGCGCCGTACTGCAACAGACCATCGTGCCGGTGCCCAAAAGCTACTGAGCTTTTTTATTTCAATTCAACAGGAGACAAACCCCATGGCCAATTTACCCGGACTCAATTTTCAGTTGGGCGACGACATCGACGCATTGCGCGACGCGGTGCACGCCTTTGCCCAGACCGAGATCGCCCCGCGTGCGGCGCAGATCGACCGCGACGACCAGTTCCCGATGGACCTGTGGCGCAAGATGGGTGACCTGGGCGTGCTGGGTATCACCGTGGGTGAAGAGTTCGGTGGCGCCAACATGGGCTACCTGGCGCACATGGTCGCGATGGAAGAAATCAGCCGCGCCAGTGCCTCGGTGGCGCTGAGCTACGGCGCGCACAGCAACCTGTGCGTGAACCAGATCCGGCGCAACGGCAGCCCCGCGCAGCGCAGCAAATACCTGCCCAAACTGATCAGCGGCGAACACGTGGGCGCGCTCGCCATGAGCGAGCCTGGTGCGGGCAGCGATGTGATCAGCATGAAGCTCAAGGCCGAGGACAAGGGCGGCTACTACCTGCTCAACGGCACCAAGATGTGGATCACCAACGGCCCCGATGCCGACACCATGGTGGTCTATACCAAGACCGAGCCCCAGTTGGGTGCGCGCGGTGTCACGGCTTTCATCGTTGAAAAAGGCATGAAGGGTTTTTCTACCGCGCAAAAGCTCGACAAGCTGGGCATGCGCGGCAGCCACACCGGCGAGATGGTGTTCAACAACGTCGAAGTCCCCGCAGAAAACATTCTGGGCGGCCTCAACAACGGCGCCAAGGTGCTCATGAGCGGGTTGGACTATGAGCGTGCCGTGCTGGCGGCCGGACCGGTGGGCATCATGCAGGCGGTGATGGACAACGTGGTGCCCTACATCCACGACCGCAAGCAGTTTGGTCAAAGCATTGGGGAATTTCAGCTGGTGCAGGGCAAGGTGGCCGACATGTACACCACGCTGCAGGCGGCGCGCGCGTTTTTGTACACCATCGGCAAAAACCTGGATCAATTGGGCACCGAGCACGTGCGCCAGGTACGCAAAGACTGCGCCAGCGTCATCCTGTGGTGCGCCGAAGGGGCCACGCGCATGGCGGGCGACGGGATCCAGATTTTTGGTGGCAACGGCTACATCAATGAGTATCCGCTAGGGCGCTTGTGGCGCGACGCCAAGCTGTATGAGATTGGTGCGGGCACCTCAGAAATACGGCGTATGTTGATCGGGCGCGAACTGTTTGCCCAAACCGCCTGAGCGCGCAGCAACCCCGGCGCAAGCCAACCTGGCCATGAACGACACCCCTGCACAACTGCTGGTGAACAACCACGCCTGGGCGGCGCAGGTGGAGCGTGATCGCCCGGGTTTTTTTGCCGCACTGGCGCGCCAGCAAACGCCCAACTACCTGTGGATTGGCTGCTCCGACAGCCGCGTGCCCGCCAACGAGATCATTGGCCTGGCACCGGGTGAGGTGTTTGTGCACCGCAATATCGCTAACGTGGTGGTGCACTCTGACCTGAACGCGCTCTCGGTCATTCAGTTTGCAGTCGATCACCTGAAGGTGCAGCACATCATGGTGGTGGGGCACTATGGCTGTGGCGGCGTGCTGGCGGCGCTGCGTGGCACGCGCGTCGGCCTGGCCGACAGCTGGTTGCGCCACATGCACGATGTCAAGCTGCGCCACCGCCGTCGCCTGGATCACTTGGCCCTGCCAGCGCAAGAAGACGTGCTGTGTGAGATGAACGTGATCGAACAGGTCGGCAATGTGGCCTTGAGCCATGTGCTGCAAGACGCCTGGGCGCGCGGCCAAAAAGTGGCGGTGCACGGCTGGTGTTATGGTCTGCAAGACGGTTTGGTGAAAGATTTGGGTGTCACCATGCAGGGCAGCCACGAAGTGGTGGATGTGTTTCGCGGGGCGTTCAAACGCTATCCGCGAGGCGCCGTCAACTGACCCTATTCCATACCAAAGAGAGACAAGCCCATGTTCCCGACCCGCCTGGATTCCCGCGTCGCCTACGACATTGCCAAAGCCATGATGGACGGCTTCAACCGCCACTACCAGCTGTTTCGCACCGAGTCGGCGCGCGCCAAGCACCGTTTTGAAACGGCAGACTGGGCAGCGCAGCAGCGCGCCCAGCGCGATCGCATCGAGTTTTACGACCTGCGCGTGCGCGAATGCGTGATGCGGCTGGAGCGTGAATTCAAAGCCGACGAGCAGCCCATGGACGTGTGGCACCAGGTCAAGCTGCATTACATCGGCCTGCTGGTGGACCACCATCAACCCGAGCTGGCCGAGACTTTTTTTAATTCGGTCACCACCAAGATCCTGCACCGCAGTTACTTCCAGAACGACTTCATCTTTATCCGCCCCGCCGTCAGTACCGAATACATTGAATACGACGAATCCAGCGCGCACCCCACTTACCGCGCCTATTACCCGCTCACCACGTCGCTGTCGGCCGAGCTGCTGCGCATGGTGCAAGACTTTGGTCTGCACCGCAATTTTGAAGACCTGCAACGCGACATCGACCGCGTGGCGGGTGTGGTTAATGGCTTGCTGGGCACCGCCAAGCTACACGCCAACTTTCAGATGCAGGTGCTCGCCAGCCTGTTCTATCGCAACAAGGGCGCTTACATCATCGGCAAACTGATCAATGGCTTTACCGAGGTGCCGTTTGCGTTGCCTATTTTGTACATCAAGGGCGACACCCAACTGGTGATCGACGCGGTGCTGCACGGCGAAGACGACATGCATGTGCTGTTCAGCTTTGCACGTGCCTATTTCATGGCAGACATGGAAATCCCCAGCGCGTATGTGCAGTTTTTGCGCGGCCTGATGCCACGCAAGCCGCGCAACGAAATCTACAACGCACTCGGCCTGGCCAAGCAGGGCAAGACGCTGTTTTACCGCGACTTTTTGTACCACCAGCGTCATTCCACCGACATGTTCCGCATTGCACCGGGCATCAAGGGCATGGTCATGCTGGTGTTTGATCTGCCCAGCTTTCCGTACGTGTTCAAGGTCATCAAGGACTTTTACCCTCCACCCAAAGAAACCAGTCGCGAGCTGATCAAAAGCAAGTACCAGCTGGTCAAGCAGCACGACCGTGTGGGGCGCATGGCCGACACGCTGGAATATGTAGAGGTGGCTTTTCCGCGCGCACGTTTTACCGACGAGCTGATCGCCGAGCTGGAAAAGTTTGCCCCCAGCCAGCTAGAGATCAGCGACCGCGACGGCGACGGACAGCTTGAGGTGATCTTGAAGCATGTGTACATCGAGCGGCGCATGATCCCGCTCAATATTTACTTGCAAGAAGCCTTCGATGCCGGTGGTGCTGACCCCACCAACACCAGCCCCCAGGCGCTGCGTGCGCGCGAGCAGATGGAGCACGCGGTGATCGAATACGGCAACGCGCTCAAAGACCTGATCGCCGCCAACATCTTTCCCGGCGACATGCTGTGGAAGAACTTTGGCGTGACACGCCACGGCAAGATCGTGTTTTACGACTACGACGAGATCGAGGCCATTACCGACTGCAACTTCCGCAAGGTGCCCGCGCCGCGCAACGAAGAAGACGAGATGAGCGGTGAAATCTGGTACAGCGTAGGCCCCCACGACGTGTTTCCGGAAACTTTTGGCCCGTTTTTGCTGGGCAACGCCGCCGTGCGCGAGGTCTTCATGCGGCACCACGCGAATTTGCTCGAAGCTTCGTTCTGGCAAAAGGTCAAAGACCGCATCCTGGCGGGCCACATGTTTGACGTGTTTCCGTACGACCAGAGCAAACGCTTCAACCAACAGCACGAGGCGTCTGATTTGCCGGAATCGATTTGATAGCTATCGGCCCATAAATGACAAGGGCTAGAGGCATTTTTTGTTTGTAACCAGAAAGGACTTGCTATGAATGACCCGATCGTGATTGTTGGCGCTGCGCGCACCCCGCTGGGCAGCTTCCAGGGCGACTTTTCCTCTTTGGCCGCGCACGACCTGGGCGGCGTGGCTATCAAGGAGGCGCTGGCGCGCGCCATGCAAGGTTCCAAATTGACTGCAGATATGGTCGATGAGCTGATCTTTGGCAACTGCCTGATGGCCGGCCAGGGCCAGGCCCCGGCGCGCCAGGCCGGCTTCAAGGGCGGCCTGCCCAAGAGCACCGGCGCGGTGACCATGAGCAAGATGTGTGGCAGCGCCATGCGCGCCACCATGTTTGCGCACGACATGCTGGTGGCGGGCGGTGTGGACGTGATGATGTCCGGCGGCATGGAAAGCATGACCAACGCACCTTACCTGTTGCCCAAGGCGCGCGGCGGCTACCGCATCGGCCACGACCGCATTTTTGACCACATGATGCTCGACGGCCTGGAAGACGCCTACGAGCCGGGCCGAAGCATGGGCACGTTCGGCGAAGACTGCGCCGCCAAATACGGCTTTACGCGCGCCCAGCAAGACGCCTTTGCCACCACCAGCGTGCAGCGTGCACAGGCCGCCACCGCATCGGGCGCGTTTGCGCCAGAGATTGCGCCGGTAACCGTGCCCGGACGCGGCGGCGACAAGGTGATCGCTATCGACGAAGGGCCAGGGCGCGTCAAGCTCGACAAGATCAGCAGCCTGAAACCCGCGTTCAAAAAAGACGGCACCATCACTGCGGCCAGCAGTTCCAGCATCAACGACGGCGCTGCCGCGTTGGTGCTCATGCGCGCCAGCACCGCCGCCAAACTGGGTTGCACGCCGCTGGCGCGCATCGCCAGCCACGCCGTGTTTGCGCAAGAGCCCGAATGGTTTTCCACCGCGCCGGTGGGTGCCAGCAAAAAGGCGTTGGCCAAGGCCGGCTGGAGCGTGAAAGACGTGGACCTGTGGGAGGTGAACGAAGCCTTTGCCGTGGTGCCGATGGCGCTGATGCACGACCTGGGTGTGAGCCACGACATCCTTAACGTGAACGGCGGCGCCTGCGCGCTGGGCCACCCCATTGGTTGCAGTGGCGCGCGCATCATCGTCACGCTGCTCTACGCACTGAAAGCGCGCGGCCTGAAGAAGGGTCTGGCCACGCTGTGCATCGGCGGTGGCGAGGGAACTGCGTTGACGCTGGAGATGATTTGATAAACTAAGCACTGTTTGCAAATACAGTATTTGAAGTTACAAATGTCCCTAAATTCAGTTGAACTTTTCGCAGGTGCTGGCGGTTTGGCGATGGGCGTTGGAATTGCCGGATTTAAGAGTCAAGCCGTTGTTGAATGGGATCGCTGGGCATGCGACACGATTCGTCAGAACCAGAGGCGAGGTCACCCTGTCGTTGTGGACTGGTCTTTGTATTCAGGTGACGTGCGCCATTGGATCAAGTCAGTGGACATAAAGGCGCTGCAAAGACTGGATCTGGTGGCTGGCGGCCCCCCGTGCCAGCCGTTTTCCATGGGAGGTAAACATCAGGCAAATCTTGACCTTCGGGATATGTTTCCGGCTGCAGTGTCGGTCGTTCGAACCCTTCAACCTCGTGCATTTTTGTTCGAAAACGTCAAGGGGTTGACCCGTGCCAGCTTTTATGCCTATTTCAGTTATATCCAGCTACAGTTGGAATTCCCCGAAATTTCCAAACGGGTCGACGAATCGTGGATAGATCACCGCGTGCGGCTACAGCAATTCAAATCGTCCAAAAAAAATGCAGGTGTGGGGCTGAGTTATCGCGTGTCCGTCGGCCTGGTTAATGCTGCCAATTTTGGCGTAGCACAAAAGCGCGAACGGGTGTTTTTGATTGGTTTTCGCAATGATGTGGATGCTCGATGGTCTTTCCCCACCGAAACGCACTCACTCGACGCCTTGCTGTTCGATCAGTATGTGGACGGATCGTATTGGGATCGGCACAAGATCCCGGTACGCTTGCGTACACCTTTGCCGGAAAAGTACAAAGAGATTGTATTGAGCATGAAAGGCCTTGGAATTTTGCCAACCAAGGTGGCTTGGCGAACAGTGCGCGATGCTTTGCAGGGCTTACCCGAACCATATTCTGACGGACGTGGTTTTGCTATAAATCATCAGTTGCGATCTGGTGCCCGTGTGTATCCTGGGCACACTGGCAGTCCGTTGGACCTCCCTGCTAAGACGCTCAAAGCGGGTGGGCATGGTGTACCTGGCGGTGAAAATATGCTGGTTAGAACCGATGGCTCTGTTCGGTATTTCAGCGTGCGCGAGTCCGCACGATTGCAAGCATTTCCTGATACTTACGAGTTGCACGGAGCATGGGGCGAAGCCATGCGTCAATTGGGGAACGCCGTACCTGTGACTTTGGCGCAGCAAATGGCTGGCAGTGTGGCGTCTCAATTGCTATTGGCAGATCAGCGTGCTCTGGCGTCACGAGAGTTGCTTCAGGATGCCTGCACATGAGCAAATCAGGTCCCTACAACCCGCTAGAAAAAGTTAACCTGGGTATCAGCGTTGCCGAAGCGCTGCTGGCTCAAGATGAGCACTCATTGGAGGAGTTGCAGCCTTTCGCTGGTGCGGGTATTTACGCTTTGTATTACCAAGGTGGTTTTGATGCCTACGTGAAGCTTGCGGCGATCAACAAGACACAAGGTTCGAAGGTTCCCATCTACGTTGGCAAGGCTATCCCGGAGGGTGGGCGAAAAGGGCTCTCACCGATGATCAAGACGACCATGGTACAAAGGTCTACTAAGGCACTATTCAAGCGCTTGACTGAACATGCTGAGTCCATCCGCTCTACTGGGTTGTCTATTCAGGATTTTTCTTGCCGTTATTTGGTTGTTGATGACATTTGGATTCCGTTGGGCGAATCGTTGATGATCGCCCGATTCTCTCCATTATGGAATTTGTTGGTTGACGGTTTTGGGAATCACGACCCGGGAAAAGGTCGCTACAACGGGTTAGTGCCCAAGTGGGACGTGCTCCATCCTGGACGTGCTTGGGCGACCAAATGCCAACCTCGTAATGAAACAGCTGAGCAAATCGCGGTTGAGGTTCAGGCTTGGCTGGCGCAGTCACCTACTTTGATGCAGTCGCGTTATGTAGTGCGAGAAGCAGAAGCTGAGTACAAAGTTAGCCGATTTAGCTCGGACGCAGACGAATAAATCCATACCACCACATGAATTGAGGATGCCTCATGCTGCTGACCCAAGACCAGGAAATGATCCGCGACGCGGTGCGCGACTTTGCCCAAACCGAGCTCTGGCCCAACGCTGCGCGGTGGGACAAAGAGCACACTTTCCCCAAAGAGGTGCACAAAGGTCTGGCCGCGCTGGGTGCGTATGGCATCTGTGTGCCCGAGGCGCTGGGTGGGGCCGGGTTGGACTACCTGACGCTGGCGCTGGTGCTGGAAGAAATTGCCGCCGGTGACGGTGGCACCAGCACCGTCATCAGCGTCACCAACTGCCCGGTGAACGCCATCCTGATGAAGTTTGGCAACGCTGCGCAGCAAAAGCGATGGCTCACACCCCTGGCGCAGGGGCAACTGCTGGGGGCGTTTTGCCTGACCGAGCCGCACGTGGGCAGTGATGCGTCTGGTTTACGCACCACGGCAGTCAAAGACGGCGACGCTTATGTGATCAACGGCGTCAAGCAGTTCATCACCAGCGGCAAGAATGGCGACGTGGCCATTGTGGTTGCCGTCACCGACAAGGGCGCAGGCAAAAAGGGCATGAGCGCGTTCATCGTGCCCACGTCCACACCCGGCTATACCGTGGCGCGGCTGGAAGACAAACTCGGCCAACATTCCAGCGATACCGCGCAGATCAACTTTGACAACTGCCGCATCCCGGCCGACAACCTGATCGGCACCGAGGGCCAAGGCTACGGCATCGCGCTGGGCGGGCTGGAAGGCGGGCGCATCGGCATCGCCGCGCAAAGCGTGGGCATGGCGCGCAGCGCGTTCGAGTTTGCCGTGCAATACGCCAAGGAACGCACCAGTTTTGGCACGGCCATCTTCAACCACCAGGCGGTGGGTTTCCGGCTGGCGGAGTGCGCCACACAACTGGAAGCGGCGCGGCAACTGATCTGGCACGCCGCCAGCTTGCGCGACGCGGACCGGCCCTGTCTGAAAGAAGCCGCCATGGCCAAGCTGTTTGCCAGCGAGATGGCCGAGCGCGTGTGCAGCGCCGCCATCCAGACGCTGGGCGGCTACGGCGTGGTGGGCGATTTCCCGGTGGAGCGCATCTACCGCGACGTGCGCGTGTGCCAGATTTATGAGGGCACCAGCGACGTACAGAAGATCATCATTCAAAGGGCGTTGGCGTAGCTGCAAGACCAATGTCATCGGTTGCTGTGGTTCCCTCCACAACGACTAGGGTGGTTGACAATGGGGTGCTTGGTTGCCCCCAATTGCCTTCTTACCCGTTGCCATGCCATGAACCTTGTCAAATCCAAACAACGCGTGGCCGACCACGGCGAGGTCTTCACCCCAGCGTGGATGGTGCAGGCCATGCTGGACTTGGTCAAACCCGAGACCGAGCGCATTGATGCCCGCTTTTTAGAGCCCGCTTGTGGCAGCGGCAACTTCATCGTGCAAATTCTCAAGCGCAAGCTGGCGGCGGTGGAACTCAAATACAGCCCCTCTGACTTTGAGCGCCAGCACTACGCGCTGCTGGGGCTGATGTGCATCTACGGCATCGAACTGCTGGCCGACAACATCGCCGAATGCCGCGCCAACGTGCTGGACATTTTTGCCGAGTACCTGCACCTGAGTGAAACGGACGACCTGTACCTGGCCGCAACGCACGTGCTGTCGGTCAATCTGGTGCACGGCGACGCGCTGACCATGCGCACGCAAGGCGGCTCTCCCATCAGCTTTGCCGAATGGGGCTACCTGGGCAAAGGCAAATTCCAGCGGCGCGACTTTCGCTTTGACGTGCTCACCGGCGCGTCCAAATTCAGCGAAGAAGGCTCACTGTGGGCGGATCAGGGCAAGCACGACATCTTCACCCCCATCCAAACCCACCCGCCCATGACGGTGCGTGAGCTGGCGGCTCAATAATCGAGATCATGAATCAAATCATCCCCAAACCAGAGAATCTGGCAAAGCTCGTTTTTATGGTTCGTGGCGAGAAGGTCTTATTGGATTCTGATCTTGCCGACCTGTATGGCGTGGCAACCAAAGTGCTGAATCAAGCTGTCAAGCGCAACCTGGACCGGTTTCCCGCAGACTTCATGTTCCAGCTCACGCCAGAAGAGTGGGAGGGTATGAGGTCACAAATTGTGACCTCATACCCTGGAAACAGCCCCATGAAGTCACAAACTGTGACCGCATCGCGTCGCAAACTCTCTGCCATTCCTTACGCCTTCACCGAACAAGGCGTGGCCATGCTCTCCAGCGTGTTGCGCTCGCAGCGCGCGGTTGAGGTCAACATTGCCATCATGCGCACCTTTGTGCAATTGCGCCGCCTGATGGACTCCAACCGCGACCTGAGGCTGCGCATTGAAGCGATGGAAACCCGCTATGACGAACAGTTCTCCCAGGTGTTTGAAGCCATCAAGCAACTCATCACCGAAGACAAAACACGCAAAGCCAAACGACCCATCGGTTTTCTGTAACCCGTAACGTCATGAACGAACAAGTTTCCTTCACCCTGCGCGGGCGTAACCCCGATGTGCTGACCTGCATTGCCAACCTGTCCAACGACGAGGTGTTTACCCCGCCCGAGCTGGCCGGGCGCATGTTGGACATGCTGGCCGAGGCTTGGGCTGCCGACCACGGCGGGGTCAATCTGTGGGCTGACAGCACGGTGCGGTTTCTGGACCCGTTCACCAAGTCTGGCGTTTTTTTGCGTGAAATCACCAGCCGCCTGACGCTGGGCCTGGCGCAGCAAATACCCGACCTGCAAACGCGCGTGAACCATATCCTGACCCAGCAAGTGTTTGGCATTGGCATCACGCGCTTGACCAGCTTGCTGGCGCGGCGCAGCGTGTATTGCTCCAAACACGCCAACGGCATGCATTCGGTGGTGCAAGGCTTTGACAACGAGGCCGGCCACATCTGGTTTGAGCGCACCGAGCACACCTGGGCGGGCGGCAAATGCACGTTTTGCGGGGCCAGCCAGGCCGCGCTGGACCGTGGCGAAGCGCTGGAAACCCACGCCTATGCCTTTATTCACACTGACCATATCAAGACTCGGCTAACCGAGTTATTTGGAGATGCTATGCAGTTCGATGTCATTATTGGGAATCCGCCGTATCAGTTGGATGACGGCGGTTTTGGCAAAAGTGCTGCGCCGATTTATCAGTTGTTTGTAGAACAAGCTAAGGCGCTGGAGCCGCGCTACTTGTCGATGGTGATTCCGGCGCGCTGGTTTGCCGGTGGCAAGGGGCTGGATGAGTTTCGCGAGGCGATGCTCGCCGACGACCGACTGCGCTCGATTGCCGACTACCTGAGTGCCGCCGACGTGTTCCCCGGCGTGGGGCTCAAGGGTGGTGTCTGTTATTTTTTGTGGAACCGTGATCAGCCTGGGCTTTGCGAAGTGAGTACGCATTTCAAGGACTGGCCCGTCTCCACCGCCAGTCGCAAACTGCTGGAAAACGGCGCGGATGTCTTCATTCGTTTCAACGAAGGGTTGTCAATTCTCAAGAAAGTCGTTGCCGTCGAAACCGGCCAGTCTGAGTCCATCTTGCTGCCGCAAAGTCAGCGATTTGAGCGGTTGGTCAGCGCCCGAAAGCCCTTCGCACTTGAAACAACTTTCAAGGGCAAGAAGACCAAGCGCGTAGGTGATGTCCTTATCTATCAGAACGGCGGTACTGGTTACGTTGCCAAAGATTTGATAACTGTCGGCATCGAACTCATCGACAAGTGGAAGATTTATGTGGGCCGCGCCGCACCGGGCACCGGCAACCGCGACACCTATCCGCACCGCATCCTCAGCACGCCGTTTATCGGCGAGCCGGGCAGCATCTGCTCTGAAACCTATTTGTGCATTGGCCCGTTTGACACCCAGTCTGAGGCGGAAAGCGCCTTGTCTTACCTCACCTGCCGTCTGACGCGGCTGCTGATCTTGCTGCACAAGCCGTCGCAAGACACCACGCGCAAGGTCTATACCTTTGTGCCCACGCAAGACTGGACGAAACGCTGGACGGATGAGGACTTGTATGCCAAATACGGCATTTCTGCGGCTGAGATCGAGTTCATCGAAAAGGTCGTGCGTCCGATGGAACTCACCAGTGACCTGTTGGGCGATGTCACCGTGGATGAAACCGACGATGAATAAGCCCAACAAAGAACACGCCGTTAAGCGCAAGCCACCCCGGAGCACCCCGTGACCCCGCTTGAAAAGTTCTTCACCGAAGCCCCCAGTTGGCATGAAAAAATCGGTGCCATTCACGCCTTGCTCGAGCGCGTCAAGATCAGCGAAGAGCAGTCGGGCGACGTGCTGCACCTGCGCAAACTCAACCGCATTCTGTCGGTACACGCCTCCACAGCCATCGAGGGCAACCAGCTCACCTTGAGCCAGGTGACCGATGTCATCAATGGCAAGCCGGTGTGGGGGCCGCCCAAGGATATTCAGGAGGTGCAAAACGCCTGGCACGCCTACAACGAGTTGCCCAGCTACGCCCCGTGGTCGGTGGACGACTTGCTGCGTGCGCACGCGCACCTGACCGAGTCGCTGATCGGCGAATCGGGCCAGTTCCGCACCAGCGGCGTGGCTGTGGTGGGCAGCGATGGCACGCTGTTGCATCGCGGTGCGCTCTCAAAGCAAGTGCCTGCGCTGGTGGCACAACTGCTGGACTGGGGCAAAACCAGTGCAGCGCATCCGCTCATCAAAAGTTCTGCCGTGCACTACCGGCTGGAACACATCCACCCGTTTCGCGACGGCAACGGCCGCATCGGGCGGCTGTGGCAAACGTTGATTCTTGCCCAATGGAACCCGCTGTTTGCCTGGATGCCGATGGAGACGCTGGTGCACCACAACCAGACGCTGTATTACAAAGCGCTGCAAGATTCCCATGCTGGCGCGACAGTAGATTGCCGACCGTTTATTGACTTCATGCTTGATGCGATTGCCAATTCGCTCTACAAGTACATTGATGTAGCGGTGCAGACGGTGGCCGACGTCGGTGTAAATGTCGGTGTAAATGTCGGTGTAACGGATCAAATTCTGGCGCTTCTGGCGCAAGAACCAAAGCTATCGGCCAAGGAAATTGGCAGTTTGCTCAGTAAGACAACCCGCACCATTGAACGCCATCTGAAAGCCCTGCGTGAGCAAGGCCGCATCCAGCGCGTCGGCTCTGACAAGGCCGGGCACTGGAACATCATCGAAAGGCCATTGTGAGCAAAACAAGCCCCAAAACCAAACCAGCTCCCAAATCAAAGCAGCAGCTGGTTGCCGTCGAGCCCGATGCGCTGTTTGGCCGGGTGGCCGCCATCTTGGACCAGGCGCGCGGCAATGTCGTGCGCGCCGTCAACACGCAGATGGTGCTGGCCTACTGGCTGATTGGGCGCGAGATTGTTCAAGCTGTGCAGGGTGGAGAGGAAAGGGCAGCTTATGGCAAAAGCATCGTTGCCGACCTCTCCATTCGACTCAGAGACCGCTATGGACAAGGGTTCTCAGTGGCAAACCTGAAAAGCTTCAGGCAGTTTTTTCAAACCTATCCAGACCGGTGCACACCAATTGGCTACCCGACGGGTAGCCAATCTTCACCTTCCACAAATCTCCACCCGATGGGTGGAGATTTGTCGCTGCACAGAAAAAGCTACCCAGTGGGTACCAAATCTCTGCAAGGCTTTGCGCCACAGCTCACCTGGTCGCACTACAGGGCACTCATGCGGGTAGATAGCCTGGAGGCGCGCGATTTTTACGAGCGCGAAGCCATTGATTGCGGTTGGTCTAAAGTTCAGTTGGAGCGACAGATTCACAGTTTTTATTTTGATCGTATCGTCGCCAATCAAGGAAAGAAGGGGCTGCTGCCCACCGGGCGCGAACGCCTGCCAGGCGAGGCGGTGCAGCCATCGCAGGTGCTGAAGTCTCCCATGGTGCTGGAGTTTTTGGGCCTGCCCGCTTCGCCCAGCTTGCATGAAAGCCGGCTGGAGCAAGCCATCATCGACAACCTTCAAACCTTTCTTCTGGAGTTGGGCAAGGGCTTTTCTTTTGTGGCTCGGCAAAAACACATTCGGTTCGGCGATCAAGACTATTTTGTTGATCTGGTGTTCTACAACTACGTTTTGAAGTGTTTTTTGCTGCTTGATCTGAAAATGGGCAGGCTCACCCACGCTGATGTCGGGCAAATGGATGGCTATGTGCGCTTGTTTGAAGACCAGTTCAAGGTGCCGGGTGACAACCCCACCATTGGCTTGCTGCTGTGCTCTGACAAAAGCGAGGCGATTGCCAAATACTCGATCTTGAACGAGAGCAAGCAAATTTTTGCCGCCAAATACCTGCACAACCTGCCGACCGAAGAACAACTGCAGCAAGAAATTGAGCGCGAGCGCCACCTGATTGAATCTGCATTGGAGGATCGCGCCGATGAATAAGCCCAGCATTGACGAAGTGCTGGCGCCCAAGCCAGAGCTTCGGCCCCGTATTTACGCCTATGCCATCGCCGATGCAGCGCACGCCGGTTTGCTCAAAGTGGGGCAAACCACGCGCGATGTGCGCCAGCGCGTGGCCGAGCAGCTCAAAACAGCGGCCATTCAAAACTTCACCATTGAACTTGATGAAAACGCCGGGCGCGACGATGGCTCAATCTTTACCGACCATGAAGTACGCGCCGCACTGGTCAGAAAAGGGTTCGAGAACACCCAACTGGAATGGGTGCGCTGCAGCGTGGCCGATGTGCACACGGTGCTGGCCGAGCTGCGCAGTGGCCAACGCTTTAGCGGCACGCACCATGAAACCTTTGGCCTGCGCGCCGAGCAGTTGGATGCAGTCAACAAGACGTTTGACTACTACCAATCCATCTGGGCCGAGGATGCCAACGCTGCACCGCGCTTTCTGTGGAACGCCAAGATGCGCTTTGGCAAAACCTTCACCACCTACCAATTGGCCAAAAAGCTCCATGCCAAACGTGTGCTGGTGCTGACCTTCAAACCGGCGGTGGAAGATGCCTGGAAGACCGACCTGGAAAACCACACCGACTTTGACGGCTGGCAATACCTGTCGCGCACTTCAGAGGGTGACCCATCGCAGACCGACAAGCTCAAACCGGTGGTGTATTTCGGCTCGTTTCAAGACCTGCTGGGGCACGACGCTGCGGGCAACATCAAGCCGCGCAACGAATGGCTGCACACGGTGAATTGGGACCTGGTGGTGTTTGATGAATACCACTTTGGCGCCTGGCGCGACACCGCCAAAGAGCTGTTTGAGGGCGAAGACGACAGCGTGGCGCAAAAAGAAACCAAGCTGGAATACGCCGGTGCGTTGGCGGGCGTGAACGAAGACCTGGGCGTACTGTCTGAACGTGAAGCCGATTTTTTGCCCATCACCACGCGCGCTTATTTGTACCTGTCAGGCACGCCGTTCAAGGCGCTGGCCACAGGCGAGTTCATTGAAGAGCAAATTTTCAACTGGACTTACACCGACGAGCAGCGTGCCAAAGCAGCGTTTGCCACAGATCACCCCAGCCAGCGCAACCCGTATGCCGCCTTGCCGCAAATGCGGCTGCTCACCTACCAAATGCCCGACGAGTCGCTGGCGGTGGCCAGCGGCGGCGAGTTTGATGAGTTTGACCTGAACGCTTTTTTTGAGGCCAAAGGCAATGGTGCGGCGGCTGCGTTCAAGCACCAGAGCGATGTGCAAAAGTGGTTGGACATCATTCGTGGTGGCTACGCGGCGCAGTCGGCCGAGTTGCTGAAAGTGGGCACGCGCCCGCCGTTTCCGTATTCAGATACACGGCTGCTGCCGTATTTGCAGCATTCGTTCTGGTTTTTGCCCAACGTGGCTGCGTGCCATGCCATGGCCAACTTGCTGGCCGAGCGGCACAACACGTTTTGGCACGATTACACGGTGGTGGTGGCCGCAGGTCCCACGGCTGGCATCGGTCTGGAAGCTCTGCCGCCAGTGCGCAAAGCCATGGGCAGCGGGTTTGACAGCAAAACCATCACGCTGAGCTGCGGCAAGCTGACCACCGGCGTGACAGTGGCACCCTGGTCGTCCATGCTGATGCTGCGCAACCTGAAGTCACCCGAGACTTACTTTCAGGCGGCGTTTCGGGTGCAGTCGCCGTGGGTCATCAAAAACCCCAACGGCGACAACCCGCTGGAGGAAGACATCCTGAAACCCGTGTGCTTTGTGTTTGACTTTGCCCCCACACGGGCGCTGCGCCAGTTGTCGGAATACGGCATCGGATTGCAGCCGAACGAGTCCAACCCAGAAAATGCGGTGCGCGACCTGGTGGCCTTTTTGCCGGTGCTGGCGTTTGACGGCGCGCACATGACGCAGATTGATGCGGGCGGCATTCTGGACATTGCCATGGCAGGCACATCGGCCACGCTGCTGGCGCGCAAGTGGGAAAGTGCGCTGCTGGTGAATGTGGACAACGGCACGCTGCGCCGCATCATGGACAGCCCGGATGCCATGGCGGCTGTGGAGCGCATTGAAGGCTGGCGCGCTTTAGGCGACAACGTGATTGAGACCATCATCAACAAAAGCGAGCAGGTTAAAGCGCTCAAAACCAAGGCCAAAGAAGGCGAGCTATCCGCAAAAGAGAAGAAAGAGCTTTCTGCTGAGGAAAAGGAATACAAGTCCAAACGCAAACTGGTACAAGAAAAGTTGATCAAGTTCGCCACCCGCATTCCGGCGTTCATGTACCTGACGGATTTTCGGGAAAACACCCTGCAAGATGTCATCACCAAGCTGGAGCCCGAGCTGTTTTTGACCGTGACCGGTTTAACGGTGCAAGACTTTCACCTGCTGGTGCAGCTCAAGGTGTTCAACACCGAGCAGATGAACCAGTCGGTGTTTGCCTTCAGACGTTATGAAGACGCATCGCTGCGCTACACCGGGCTGGAAAGCCACCAGGGTTTGGCACAGATCGGCCTGTACGACACCGTGGTGGCGAAGAACTGACTGGCTACCGCACCGTAGAGATTGACTACTGAGCGCATCAGGCATCATGCGAATGGACGGTCGGGGTCACCTGCAGCACCTGCAACAACCGATCCAGCCCACCAGACTCGATCGATACATTGGCAAATTCGCGCACTGCGGGCTTGGCATGGTAGGCCACCGACACGCCCGCCACACTCATCATCGGCAGGTCATTGGCGCCGTCGCCCATGGCGATGGTTTGCTTGAGGTTGATGCCCAGCGTGTCGCACATTTGCAGCAGCATGGTGCGTTTTTCAGCCCCGTCGCAGATGTCGCCCCAGGGTTGGTGCACCAGTCGGCCGGTGAGGGCACCGTCGGCTACTTCCAGCACATTGGCGCGCGTGTCGTCGATGCCCAGCCGGTCGCGGATGCGGTCGGTAAAGTGGGTAAAGCCGCCCGAGACCAGCAGCACTTTCAGCCCGGCCTGTTTGCAAGCGGCCACCAGTGCGGCCGCGCCGGGGTTGAGTTGCAAACGGTCGTGGTAAATCTGGTCCATTTGCGCCAGTGTTACGCCCCGCAAGAGCGCCACGCGCTGGCGCAGGCTTTCCTTGTAGTCGGCAATGTCGCCGCGCATCGCCGCTTCGGTGATGGCGGCCACCTCGGCTTTTTTGCCCACCGCGTCGGCAATTTCATCGACGCATTCGATGTTGATCAGCGTGGAGTCCATGTCGAACGCGATCAGTTTGTAGTCACGCAGGCGTTGCGGCACGGGCATACCGGCAACAGTCAGGCCCGGGGCGATTTCAACAGGAATCATGTGATTTAATAATGATAGCTACCAGCGCTTGATTGACAAGTGCTAGAGGCTTATTTTGTCAGATAAAGTCGGTCTGACCAGGTGGCCAGCCAGTCGGGCTTGTAGGCCACCAATATGGCGGTCGCCATGCCGGTCAGAAAGGCGTCGCCCCAGGCGATCAGCCAATGGGCAATGGTACTCAGGCTGTCATCGACACCGGGCAAGGTGTGGCCGCTGGCCTGCGCCAGCAAGGCCGCAGTAAACACGCACAAAGCGGTGCCTATAAACGAGCGCCCCAGCACATAAACAAACAGATGCAAGCCCACCCAGCGGCGAATGGCCGCGCCCAGCAGCAACGCCAGCGTGGCCGGCACCAGGCCGAGCCAGACGGTCAAATCCAGCGCGGTAGTCCAAGACATGGGCGAGATCAACGCCGCCAGCACGCCCACCGCGCACAGCACCGGCACGGCCAGCGGCCAGCCCAGCATCAGCAGCACCAGGCACGCGCCAGAGCCTTGCAACTGCAGCGGCATTTTGTGCAGGCTGGGCAAGGCCCACAGCCAGGGCAGCAATGTCAGCGTGGCCAAAATGGGCGTCAACCGGGTGCCACCAGCCAGCAGCCGCCACGGGCGCAGTGACAGTGCCATCGCCAGCGTCAGAGCGGTCAGCAACAGGTTCAATTCCATGGCCCGAAGTTTCCCACAGGCATGGTGAATGGGTTCAGGCGCCAGCGAATGTCCACGTGACTTGACCTGCCTGCGCCGAGGCAGGGGTGGCGTCGGGGTAGCCAAGCTCCATGAAACTGCCTTGCTCGTGCCCCAGGCGCACCACGCTGCTGGCGCGGGTGCCGTAGTGGGGCAGTGTCACAAAGGGTGCCGACAGGGCGCGCTCAAATTCCGGGCTGATACCGGTGTTGGGCAACTGCGCGTCTGGAGCGACGGTCGTGTCTTGTAGCAGGGGCAATACATCCGAGTCGCTGGCCAGGTTTTCTGGCGACAGATTCGTCAGTGCGTCGCGCCAGCGCACCAGTTTCGGCCAGGGGGTGTGAAAGTCGGCGTTGGACACCGCGCCCACGCCAGGCACCATGGGCACGATGCGCCGGTGGCGGCTTTCCAGCCCCAGCAACTGCTGGCCGTCAAACACCAACAGGTTGAAGGGGTTGTAGCGGTCGATCTGGCCGACGATGGATGCCAAAAACTGTGCGCCACTGAGGCCAGAGCGCAAAAATGCTGCAACCAGTTCACCGCGCGACGGCGCATCGGTGCGTGGCGGCGTGGTGCTTCTGAAATTGGTGAGTGCGGCCAGACGCCCTGATCGGTGCACCCCCAGCCAGGTCCCCCCGGCTTGCAGGTCGCGTCCGGCCAAGACATGGCCGTCGCTCCACCAGCCCAAAGCCCGCGCGGGTCGGGCGCGAAATTCGTCGCGGTTGGCAATCAGCAGCAACTGCTCAGGGCGATCGGGGCACCAGTTCCAGGCAATCAGGCACATGGAGCGGCAGTTTAATGCCGCATCGGGTAGCCAAAGGCCTGACCTGCCGATACGCGCCGCGCGGTGCGGCTGTCTTTAGACCGGGCTGACTTGCGCGCTGTCGGTGGACTCGGCCGACAGCCACAGGCAGATGCCGCCGGCCGCTATGGCCAGCGCACCAGCAATGGCGCTGCCCAGGCTGTTGGGCAGGTTTTCGAGGTTACCGAAGCCCACCCACACGCAGCCAATGCCAACCACCAGATTGATCAGATGAAAAGCGGTTTTCATGACAACTCCTTGATGAATGAACAAAAATCCAGCTCAGGCAGCAAGTCTGTGGCCGTTGTGAGCTGCGTGAACCCGTGCAGAGCCCGATGCCAAATTTTGGCAAGACCGCTTGAGCGCAGCCCAGCCGTTGGCCAGCATCTGTGCCAGTGCCTGCGAGCGCAATTGATTGGCCTGGCGGATATAGGCATCAATGTCGGCGTAGTCGTAGATGTATTCGTGTTTCATGATGGAGTTTCCTTTCAGTTGCTGCCTCTCGTGAAGGCATGGCGCAACGATAATGCGCGTGCTGCACTGCGGCAAACGATCCTTTCTCATGCAACAGACGACAAAAACTCATCCATGTCCTACCGGCTGCCTCCACTGAGTTCGCTGCGTGCTTTTGAAGCGGCGGCGCGGCACCTGAGCTTCAAGAACGCGGCGCAAGAGCTGTCGGTCACGCCCACGGCCATCAGCCACCAGATCAAGACGCTGGAAGACTACCTGAATCAAGAGCTGTTTGTGCGGTTGACGCGTTCGCTGGAGCTTACGCAGCAGGGCGAAGCCATGTTGCCCAAGGTGCGCGAGGGGCTGGAATGCTTTGCCGCAGCGGTGGAAAGCGCCGTGACCAAGCCACAGCAAGGCCGTCTAATCGTGCTGCTGCCACCGTCTTTTGCCACGCGTTGGCTGGTGCCTCGCCTGCGCGGGTTTGCACAGTCGAAGCCAACGCTAAATTTGCAGGTGATGCGCGCATTGAGCGCCATTGACGGCTATCCGGCAGATAGCACGGCGTCGTTTGACGCAGTGGATTTGCGCGAAGAAGATTCGATGGTGGTGATCCGCTTTGGTCATGGCGACTATCCGGGCTACCAGGTGGACCGCATGTTTGGTTCGGACTACATCGCTGTGTGCAGCCCCAAACTGATTGAAGGCGAGCATCCGCTCTGCCAACCCGCCGACATGGCGCAACAGGTGCTTTTGCACGACGACACGGCCGACGAGTGGGCGGGGCCGCGCTGGGAAGAGTGGTTCAGGCTGGCGGGCTTGACCCACCCCAATCCGCAGGCCGGTCCGCATTTCAGCGATTCAGGCATGGTCTATGTGGCCGCACTCGACGGGCTGGGGGTGGCCCTAGCCTCCAAGCCTTTGGTGGCCAACGCCCTGGCGCAGGGGCGCTTGGTAGCTCCGTTTGATATAGCAGTGGCGCAGCAGTATGCGTACTACCTGGTCACGCCCAAAGCCACCGCCAACCGCCCGGTGGTGCAGGCGTTTCGCCAGTGGTTGCTCGGCGAAGCCCAGGCCGAGGGCCGACCGCTGGCGGTCTGATTACGCCAGCCCCCACACATACGACTCCATCGACAACACCCCGTGGGTAATGTCGCCTTCGAGCACACGCAGCGGGTCGGCGTCATGCGTTGCGCCCAACGCCACCAGCAGCGGCAAAAAGTGTTCTTCGCTCGGGTGCGCGCGTTGCGCATGCGGTGCCTCGACGCGGTAGTTCGCCAGATGCGCAATGCCGTGTGTGGCCACTGCGGTACGGACCCAGGTGGTGAATTCCTGCACATAAGGCAGTGGCTGTGCACCCGGTTCACGCACTTCATACAGGTTGTGCGTCATGCTGCCCGAGCCGACGATCACCACCCCTTGCGTGCGTAAGGCGGCCAGTGCCAGCCCCATCTGTAGCGCCTGGCGGGTGTCCAGATCAAGCGGCATCGACACCTGAAAAACCGGAACCTGGGCCTGTGGCAGCAAGTGGTACAGCGGCACCCAGGCGCCGTGATCCAGTCCGCGCTGCGCTTGCAACCGCGCCGTAAAACCCGCTTGCGTCAGCCGCTGTGCCGCTTCCCTGGCAAGATCGGGATGCCCGGGCGCCGGGTAGCACAGCGCATACAGTTCGGCCGGAAAACCACCAAAGTCATGCACGGTGTCGGGTTGGGCGGTGGTCATGACTTCCACGCCGCGCGTTTGCCAGTGGGGCGAAACCACCAGCACCGCCCGGATGCCGGTCAATTGCCGGCCGATGGCTTGCAGTTGCGCACCGAGTTTCCCTGGTTCGGTCGCAAAGGTGGGTGCACCATGCGAGATGAAAAAAACCGGCGCGTGGGCAGTGTGGGTCATGGTGCATTCCTTTGCTGATCAGCTCTGACGACGGTTTTCCAGGCTCCAGCCGCCGGCACCCTGCGCGGCCAGCACCAGCAGGCCACCGACCACGGCGATGTTCTTGAAAAACAGCAGTTGCTGCACAAAAGCCTGGGCTGCGGCCGCACCCCAGTAATTGTGGAAGAAAACGCTGGCCACCAGCGTGAACGCCGCCAAGACCAAGGCAGCAATGCGCGTCTGGAACCCGGCCAGCAGCGCCAGGCTGCCGACGATTTCTACCGTCAGCGCCAGCGCTGCACCCACGGCGGGCAGTGGCAGCCCGACCGAAGAAATGTAGCCCACGGTGCCGGCAAAACCGGTCAGCTTGCCGATGCCAGCGGGCAAAAACAACGCGACAAAGAGCAGGCGGCCGATCAGCGTGAGACCATTTTGAAGAGTGGTTGACATAGGGGTTCCTTTGAAAATTGAAGAGAGGTGAAACGCTTGCGCACCGCCCCGCAGTGCACAGGGAGGAACTTTATTGGAATCAAATTAAAAGATAAACTAGCAAAAATCATATTAATTGTTTTATATATCGCAACAATGGATCGTTTTCTTGAAATGCAAACGTTTAACGCCGTGGTGGAGGCGGGCAGCTTCGTCAAGGCCGCCGACGCGCTGGAACTGTCCAAAGCCGCTGTGTCGCGCTACGTGGTGGAGTTGGAGACGCGCCTGGGCGTGCGCCTGTTGCAGCGCACCACGCGGCGCTTGTCGCTCACCGACGAAGGCCAGCTTTTTTATGCGCGCAGCAAAGAGCTGCTGGCCGAATTGGCCGAGGCCGAAGACGAAATCACGTCACGCAACGACGCCGCCAGCGGGCTGCTACGGGTGAACGCACCCTTTACCTTTGGCGTGCTGCATCTGGCGCCGCTGTGGGGCGACTTTTTGCGGCAACACCCCAAGGTGAAACTGGAGGTGACACTGGCCGATCGCCTGGTGGACCTGGTGGAAGAAGGTTTTGACGTGGCCATACGCATTGCCTCGCTGGAAAGCTCGACGCTGGTGAGCACTCGGCTGGCGACCACGCGCTTGCTGTTATGCGGCGCACCGCAGTACCTACAGTCGCATGGTGTGCCCCAGCATCCGGATGAACTGGCCAGCCACGCGGTGATTGCGTACAGCTATTTTTCCACCCGCGACGAATGGCACTTTCAGGGGCCGCAGGGGCCTGTGAGCGTCAAAACCAACCCGTGTTTCCATACCAACAACGGCGACACCTGCCGTGCCGCCGCGCTGGCCGGGCAGGGCATCATTCTGCAACCCGATTTTTTGGTGGGTTCAGACGTGGCCAGCGGGGCGTTGGTCGAGCTGCTGCCGCAATTTCAGGCGCGCGACATTGGCATTTATGCGGTCTATCCGACGCGCAAGCACGTTTCACCCAAGGTGCGTTCATTGATCGCATTTTTGAAGGCGCATTTTTCACAACTCGGCGCAGCCGGTTAGGTTCCTGTCTTATTGGCTGAAGTGGTCACCGGTTGCCCTAAATGTCGTAGCACGTCACGCACCATTTGCGAGCGTTTCCTGGCTTCTGGCAGGGCGCATTCGATGTGCAGTTTTTCGCGCCCGCGAGTTTGATGTGCTTGGTTTTCTGGATCAGGGCAATGATCTTGATCGCATCAATGGGCGGATTATTCTTGAACGTGATGCTGATGCTGATGATGGTGGACGTGGCGTCCACCTTGACGACGCCGTAGGGCTGGCACAGCACGCGCAGGCGGCGCGTGTCCACCAAGCGTTTGCCCCTGAGCGAGAAGTTTGCCAAAGCGGTCGATCAGTTCTGCCATCAGGTGGTCGATCACGTCGGTGCTTTTGGCGGCGGCGTGCACACTCGCCAACCTATCTGTCATAACGTTTGACGTTACGCCGCACAGCTTCAAGCCGGCAGCCGCATCAAATAGTCAAATGCGCTTAGCGCCGCTTTGGCCCCGTCGCCGGTGGCGATGATGATTTGCTTGAACGGCACGGTGGTCGCGTCGCCAGCGGCAAACACGCCCGGCAATGACGTTGCGCCTTTGGCGTCCACCACAATCTCGCCGCGGTTGCTCAGCTCCAGCGTGCCTTTGAGCCATTCGGTGTTGGGCACCAGACCAATCTGCACAAACACACCGGCCATGTCCAGGTGGTGCAGCTCGCCCGTGGCGCGGTCTTTGAAGCTCAGGCCATTCATCTTTTGACCGTCGCCGGTGATCTCTGTGGTTTGGGCGTTGAGGTGGATGGTCACGTTGGGCAGGCTCTTGAGCTTGTTCACCAACACCGCGTCGGCGCGCAGTTGGGTGTCAAATTCGATCAGCGTCACGTGTTCCACAATGCCCGCCAGGTCGATGGCCGCTTCAACGCCCGAGTTGCCTCCGCCAATCACGCCTACACGCTTGCCCTTGAACAGCGGGCCGTCGCAGTGCGGGCAGTAGGCCACTCCCTTGTTTTTGTACTCGGCTTCACCCGGCACGTTCACGTTGCGCCAGCGCGCGCCGGTGGACAGGATGACGGTTTTGCTTTTCAGGCTGCCGCCGTTGGCCAGCTTCACCTCGATCAGCCCGCCGGGTGTGGCCGCAGGCACGATGTGCTCGGCGCGCTGCAGGTTCATGATCGGCACGTCGTAGGCGCGCACGTGCGCCTCCAGTGCGGCGGCAAATTTGGGGCCATCGGTTTCCATCACCGAAACAAAGTTTTCGATGCCCAGCGTGTCGTTGACCTGGCCGCCAAAGCGCTCGGCCGCCACGCCGGTGCGAATGCCCTTACGCGCGGCATAGACGGCAGCGGCGGCACCCGCGGGGCCACCGCCGACGATCAACACGTCAAACGGTGCCTGGTTGCTGAGTTGAGCGGCCTCCCGCGCGGCCGCGCCGGTGTCGAGCTTGCCCAGAATTTCTTCCAGCGTCATGCGGCCCGAGCCAAATTCCTGCCCGTTCAGATAGACCGTGGGCACGGCCATGATCTGGCGCGCGTCCACCTCGGCCTGGTATAGCGCGCCGTCGATCACGGTCGCGTGGATGCGCGGGTTGGTGATGGCCATCAGCGCCAGCGCCTGCACCACGTCGGGGCAGTTGTGGCACGACAGCGACATATAAATTTCAAAGCGGTAGTCGCCGGGCAGTGCGCTGATTTGTTCCAGCACGGCCGGCTCCACCTTGGGCGGGTGACCGCCGGTCCACAGCAGCGCCAGCACCAGCGAGGTGAATTCGTGCCCCAGGGGCAGCCCGGCAAAGCGCAAGCTGTTGGCGGTACCTGGGCGCCGCAGCGTGAAGGATGGTTTACGCGCGTCGCTGCCGTCAGTGCGCAGGGTGATGTGCGGCGACATGGCCGCCACCTGGGTCAGCAGATCGCGCATCTGACCCGATGCCTCGGAGTCGTCCAGGCTGGCCACCATCTCGAAGGGCAAGGTGACGCGCTGCAGGTAGGCGGCGAGTTGGGATTGCAGTTCTTGGTCGAGCATGATGGTTTCCTTTTAACTATTGAAGATAGAGCTACTCACCCTTTAATAACAAGGGCTGGAGCCTGATTTAGTGCATAAAAAAGCCGGACGGCAGAGTGCCTGCGCACCCCGTCGTCGTCCGGCTGTAGGCGCGCCGCACCGGGCAGCGCGCGTTGGGAGAGCCGGTTTGAAATTAAATCTTGCCGACCAGATCCAGCGACGGTTTCAGGGTGGCAGCGCCTTCCTTCCACTTGGCGGGGCACACTTCACCCGGGTGGCTGTAGGTGTACTGCGCGGCCTTGACCTTGCGCAGCAGTTCGCCTGCGTCACGGCCAATGCCGTTGTCGTGGATTTCGCACAGCTTGATCTGCCCTTCGGGGTTGATGACGAACGTGCCGCGCAGCGCCAGGCCGGCTTCTTCGATCATCACTTCAAAGTTGCGTGTCAGCGCGCCGGTGGGGTCACCGATCAGCGCGTATTGCACTTTCTTGATGGCGGGCGACGTGTCGGCCCAGGCCTTGTGGGCAAAGTGCGTGTCGGTGGAGGCGCCAAACACTTGCACGCCCAGCTTGGCAAATTCGGGGTGCAGGTCGGCCATGTCTTCCAGCTCGGTGGGGCACACAAAGGTGAAGTCAGCCGGGTAGAACATGATGACCGACCACTTGCCCATCAGGGTTTGCTCGGTCACTTCGAAAAACTTGCCTTGTTGGTAGGCTTGGGCTTTGAACGGTTTGACTTGGGTGTTGATGAGGGACATAAAAAACTCCTGAAAAAGGTTGAACAAGGTGTCGGGCAACGTGCATTGTTATCCGATGGGTGAATCATAGGAGCGTTCTATCGCTTTCGTGATGCATTGTTTATAAGCTATCAATAGCCATTCTTTATGACCGGGTCGCGATAATGCCCCGCGCAGCCGCGTTGGCTGTGTTCTGAAGTGTTGTGTCATGCTGTTTTTGCTCTCTCCTGCCAAGTCGCTCGACTTTGAAACGCCCTTGGGCGCTGTGACACCAACCCAGCCCTTGTTCAAAGCGCAGGCCGCCGAGCTGATCGGCGTTTTGCGGCAGAAAGCGCCACACCAGATTGCCAGCCTAATGAGCCTCAGCGACAAGCTGGCGGCGCTGAACGTGGCGCGCTACCAGGCGTGGTCGCCCAAATTCACCGCCAAAAACGCCAAGCAGGCGGTGCTGGCATTCAACGGCGACGTGTACGACGGGCTGGCGGCCAGCAGCCTGGGTGCCGACCAGCTGGCGTGGCTGCAAGACCATGTGTGTATCTTGAGCGGGCTGTACGGCGTGCTGCGCCCGCTGGACTACATGCAGCCGTACCGGCTGGAAATGGGTACCGCGCTGGCTACAGCGCATGGCAAAGACCTGTACCAGTTTTGGGGCACGCAAATTGCCGACTACCTCAACACCCGACTGCGCGGCGACAAAACGCCCGTGGTGATCAATCTGGCCAGCCAGGAATACTTCAAGGCGGTGAACGCCCGGGTGCTCAAGGCGCGCGTGATCGACTGCGTGTTTGAAGACTTCAAGGGCGGGCAGTACAAGATCATCAGTTTTTATGCCAAGCGTGCGCGCGGCCTGATGGCGCGTTACGCCGCCACGCACGCCCTGAACCTGCCCGAGCAACTCAAAGGCTTTGATCTGGACGGCTACGCCTTTGCGTCCGCGCCCTCCAGCGCTGAACGACTGGTTTTTAGGCGCCAATTGGCGGCTTGAGGGATTTATAAGAAATTGGCCACTAGCACCTGTTTCAAAAGGACTGCTAGCTATCAATACCATGGCATCCATGAACCTTCCCGAACACTCTGGCCTGGGCCAGCCCACCACCTACCCCAGCCAGTTGGATGCCGCGCAGCTGTACCCCATCGCGCGCGCCTTGTCGCGTGCTGATCTGGGCTTGGGCGCCAGTTTGCCTTTTATGGGCGCAGACCTGTGGACGGCGTTTGAGCTGAGCTGGCTCAATGCGCGCGGCAAGCCGCAGGTGGCGCTGGCGCACATCACCGTGCCGTGTGAGTCGACGAACCTGATTGAGAGCAAATCGCTCAAGCTGTACCTGGGCTCGTTTGCCAACACGCGCTTTGCCGGCGCAGCGCAGGTGCAGCAGCGCCTGCGCACTGATTTGACCGAAGCCGCCTGGCGCGGCGGCGTGGTGCGCAGCAGCGTGGGGGTGCGACTGATCGGCCAGGACCAATTTGACCGCGAGCCGATCTATGAGCTGGACGGCCTGAACCTGGACCGGCTGGACCTGGACTGCGACCGCTACACCCCCGCGCCCGACTTGCTGTGCAGCGCCACCGATGAAGAGCCGGTCACCGAGGTGCTCACCAGCAACCTGCTGCGCAGCAACTGCCCGGTGACCGGCCAGCCCGACTGGGCCAGCGTGCAGATCAGCTACGCGGGACCGCAGATTGATCAGGCCGGGTTGCTGCGCTACATCGTGAGCTTTCGCCAGCACACCGGGTTTCATGAACAGTGCGTGGAGCGCATGTTTGCCGACATCTGGCAGCGCTGCAAGCCGCACAAGCTGACGGTGTACGCGCGCTACACGCGCCGCGGTGGCCTGGACATCAACCCGTTTCGCACCAGCCACCCGCAGACGCTGCCCGCCAACGTGCGTAACGCCCGGCAGTAAGGGATGTATGCGATGGGGTGGCAGGTTGGAATCCTGGCTCTGGCGGATTGAAGTAAGATTCTTACCTTCAGGAGTAAGAATATGAAAATCACCAGCAAAGGTCAGGTCACGATTCCGCAAGCGGTGCGCGAACAAGCCGGCATGCACCCCAACTGCGACGTCGATTTTGAAGTGCAGGGCGATGGCCGGGTGCTGATGCGCTTGGTGGCGCCCGCCGCATCGTCCGTGCGCAGCGCGTTTGAGCGCGTGCGCGGCAGCGCCAACGCCAGCGCCTTCAAGGGCATGGGCACCGACGAATTCATGGCATTTTTGCGCGGATGAAGTCGCTGCCTGACCCGCCGCCAGAGGCGCGCGAACCCAGCGCACGCTACCTGTTGCCACCCCGGCCCTCCGCGACGCTGGTGGACAGTTGCGTGCTGATCGACGTGCTGGCCGACGATCCGCGCTGGGCCGAATGGTCGCTGTCGCAGCTGGAAACCTGCGCGCAACAGGGGCCGCTGGTGATCAACCCGATCATTCTGGCCGAAATTAGCCCAAGGTTTGAACGCGCGGCCGATCTGGAAGCGGCGTTGCAGGGGCTGCCCCTGCAACGCGATGCGCTGCCGTGGGATGCAGCCTTTTTGGCTGGACAGGCTTTCAAGGTGTACCGCCAGTTGCAGGGCAGCAAGACCTCACCCATGCCCGACTTTTATATTGGCGCGCACGCCCTGATCAACGGTTGGCAGTTGCTCACGCGTGACGTTGCGCGCTACCGCAGTTATTTCCCACGCCTGACCTTGGTGGTGCCCCAATGATCGGTGATATGTCAAAAAAGCTGGCCTTCAATCACTATTGAATCAATAGCTTTTTCCCCTTTATCAATGGGGGCGACAGGCTTATTTTCCTTGTGAACCTGGGCCTCATCCAGACGCATCAAAGACGCCACCCGCACGCCCAGCAAACGCAGGCGTTTGGCCAGCGGCACACGTTTTAGGCACTGTCCTGCCATCTGGCGAATCTCGGCGGCATCTGCGGTGTAGTGGTCCAGCGTCTGGTCGCGCGTAACGGCTTTGAAGTCGTCATAGCGTAGCTTCACACCGATGGTTTTTCCCACATACCCCTTGCGTGCCAGGTCGGCGGCCACTTGCTGGCATAGCTGGGTGAAGATGGCACCCAGCTCGGCTTTGTCGCGCACCGCGTGCAGGTCGCGCTCGAACGTGGTTTCGCGGCTCATCGACACGGGTTCGCTTTCCAGCACAACCGGGCGGTCGTCGCGCCCATGGGATGCCTCATGCAGCCAGACGCCGGTTTTGGGGCCAAAGTGGTCGATCAGCCAGTCCAGGTCTTGTTGCGCCAGCTCGCCAATGGTGGTGATGCCCAGGCTTTGCAGTTTTTCGTCTGTCTTGGGGCCAATGCCATTGATCTTGCGGCACGCCAGCGGCCAGATTTTGTCTTGCAGGTCTTCTTTCAGAACGATCGCAATGCCGTTGGGCTTGTTGAACTCACTGGCCATTTTGGCCAGCAGCTTGTTGGGTGCCACGCCCACCGAGCAGGTCAGGCCGGTTTGCTGAAAAATGGTTTTCTGGAGAAGCCGCGCGAGCACCCGGCCGCCCTCGCGTTGGCCACCGGGCACGTCAGTGAAATCAATGTAAACCTCGTCCACACCCCGGTCTTCCATGAGCGGGGCAATGTCCAGAATGATGTCTTTGAAGGCGCGTGAATAGCGCCGGTATTCGGCAAAGTCCACTGGCAACAAAATGGCTTGCGGGCACAGTTTGGCCGCTTTCATCAGCCCCATGGCCGAGCCCACGCCAAACTGCCGTGCTGCGTAGGTGGCTGTTGTAATCACGCCACGGCCGGTGTAGCTTTCAAGGCGCGGAAAGTCACGCAGGGGAATTTTGTGCAACGGCCGCTCGGGTTGCGCCAGCAGTGCATCGTCCACGCTGCGCCTGCCCCCGCCAATCACCACCGGCAAACCCTTGAGCTGCGGATAGCGCAGCAGCTCCACCGACGCGTAAAAAGCGTCCATGTCAAGGTGCGCGATGCGTCTGGGGCGTATCACTGCGGGGTTCGAAGGGAGTGGCGGCATGGCACGCAAGGATAGCGTTGCAATTTGGTCAAACTTGCCGCAAGCTGACGAAAATCAGGCGCAACCGCGCTAGAACCGAGTAAGCTCCGCTACAAATTTGAAAAGTCAATAGGTAATTGCATGGATAAGCATTTTCTGAGCTCGATGTTCACCCCCTCGACGATTGCCGTTTTTGTTGGACGGCACGACGACCCGCAGACCCAGGTAGCGCAGGCGCGCACACTGTTTCAGGCCATGACGGCGCAGCGCTTTTCGGGCAAACTGGTTTTTCTGGACATCCACGCCAGTGGCACCCTGGCCGACCTGGCCAATACGCACGCCGATCTGGCCATCATCGCGCTGCCGCCGCAAGAGGTGGCCGCGGCGCTGGAAATTGCCGGGCGCATCAAATGCCGTTCTGCATTGGTGATCTCCAGCGGCATTGATGCGGCGCAGGCTGCCGAACTGCACAAGATGGCGACGCGTGATGGCATCTATCTGCTGGGCCCCAACAGCATGGGTTTTCAGCGCCCGCACTTGCAGTTAAACGCCAGCGTGGCCGGGCCGTTGGCGACCGAGGGACCGTTGGCACTGGTGTCGCAGTCAGGTGCGCTCACGTCGTCGATTCTGGACTGGGCCCAAAAAAACGCGGTCGGGTTTTCCACCGTGGTGTCGCTGGGCCCCAATACAGCGGTGGACATGGCGCAGGTGCTGGACTTTTTGGCGTCCGACGCGCGCACCCACAGCATCGTGGTTTATCTGGAAGGCATCACCAACGCACGCCGTTTCATGAGCGCGCTGCGCGCGGCAGCCAACGCCAAACCGGTGGTGGTGCTCAAGGCGGGGCGCAAACCGGCCGGCAATCGGGCGGCGCTGACCCATTCGGGCACCATCGTTGGCAGCGACGACGTGTTTGATGCGGCGCTGCGGCGCGCCGGTGCGGTGCGCGTGCGCTCCTTTGTGGCGTTGTTTTCCGCAGCCAAGTGTCTGGCTTCGCGCTACAAGCCCACCGGGCGGCATCTGGCGATCATTACCAACGGTGGTGGCCCGGGCGTGCTGGCGGCTGACTGGGCCAGTGAAATTCATCTGGATGTACAGTCACTGGCGCACGATCAGATAGAGGCCATCCGCCCGCTGATGCCACCCATGGCGACTTTCAGCGATTTGATCGACGTGTCGGAAGACGCCGGGCCGGAGCAATACCGTCTGGCCATCCAGGCTGCCAACGCCGATGCCAATATCGACGGCATTCTGGTGATTTATTCCCCGAAAGTGGGGGTGGACGGTGACGCCATTGCCTCCACCATTGCAGCGTTCACGCGCCAGGTGAGCAAGCCTCTTTTGACATGCTGGATGGGCGATGCGTCGGTGGGCGATTCACGGCGCATGCTCAACGACGCGGCGATTCCCACCTTCCGTACGCCCGAAGCGGCCGTGGGCGCTTTTGGCAATCTGGCGTCGTTCTATCAGAATCAGCAACTGTTGCAACAGACGCCTCCGCCTTTGAGCGACCTGGCTGACCCCGATGTGGAAGGCGCAAGGCTGCTGATTGAAAGCGTGCTGGCCGAGCGCCGCCGCGTGCTCACCGAGATGGAATCCAAGGCCTTGCTGGCGGCGTTCCACATTCCGGTCACCAAGACACTGTTGGCGCGCAGCGCCAACGAAGCCATGATGATCGCCACCCAGCTTGGGTTTCCGGTAGCGCTCAAGATCGATTCCCCCGACATCAGCCACAAGTCGGACGTGCAGGGCGTGGCGCTGAATGTGCTGAACGCCGTGGGCGTGCGCGACACGTTTCTGGACATGATGCAAAACGTCACGCGCCAGCAGCCCAACGCGCGCATCAACGGTGTCACGGTGCAAAACATGTCGAACCAGCGCCGCGGGCGTGAGGTGTGTGTGGGCGTGGTCACCGACGACCCGTTTGGCCCGGTCATTTCGTTTGGCGCGGGTGGCACGATGATCGAACTCATCAACGACCGCACCATGGAACTGCCCCCGCTGAACCAGTTTTTGGCGCGCCGCCTGATCGAACGCTCACGCGTGGCCGAAACACTGGACGCCTGGCGGGGCGCACCGGCGGCCGATCTGGACGCGCTGGAGCAGATCTTGCTGCGGGTGTCGGAAATGGTGTGCGAGCTGCCGCAGCTGCGCGAGATGGACATCAACCCGATCATTGTGGATGAATCCGGCGCGCTGGCGGTGGACGCACGCATCGTGGTGGACAACGCGGCGCCGTCGGTGCGCCACTACAACCACCTGGCGATCCTGCCTTATCCGTCGCAGCATGAACAGCTGTGCCCGATGGCCGGTGGCGGTGAATACGTGGTGCGCCCGGTGCACCCCGACGACGCCGAGATGCTGCAGGCGTTTGTGCGCAGCCTCTCGCCAGAAAGCCGCTACTTCCGCTTTGTGTCAAGCATGCAGGAGCTGCCCGCCACCATGCTGTCGCGCTTTACGCTGATCGACTACGACCGCGAGATGGCACTCGTGGCGCTGTACACGCAGACCCACACCGACGCGCAAGGGCAAACGCAGGAAAGCACGCGCATCGTTGGCGTGTCGCGCTACATCACCAACCCGGACCGCGCCACCTGCGAGTTTTCATTGGTAGTGGCCGACGACTTCAAGGGTCGCGGGCTGGGTTCGCGCCTGATGTTGTCGATCATGGACTTTGCGCGCGAAAAAGGTCTGACCGAAATTGAAGGCCTGGTGCTGGCCAACAACCCCAACATGCTCAAGTTGATGAAGAACCTGGGCTTTGTCATCAAGGCTTTCCCCGAAGACCCCGACTTCAAGCTGGTCACTCACCACCTGCAAGCCAATTGAACGTGGGTTGATGCGCGCGGGGCGTTGGCCGCGCGCGCGATCAAAACGTACCCGGCAGCAGAATGCCCTGGTCCACCTGGTTGATGCGGGTGTGGCCGCAAAAGGCCATCGTCAGGTCCAGCTCCTTGTGGATGATCTCCAGCGCGCGCGTCACACCGGCTTGCCCCAGCGCGGCCACACCGTAGTTGAACGCGCGCCCGATGTAGGTGCCACGCGCGCCCAGCGCCCAGGCCTTGAGCACGTCTTGCCCACTGCGGATGCCGCCGTCCATGTGCACCTCAATCTGGCTGCCCACCGCGTCTACGATGGCGGGCAGCGCGGTGATGGAGCTGGGCGCGCCGTCGAGCTGGCGCCCGCCATGGTTGCTGACAATCAGCGCGTCAGCGCCGGACTGGACCGCAATGCGCGCGTCTTCCACGTCCTGGATACCCTTGAGGATGAGTTTGCCGCCCCAGCGCTTCTTGATCCATTCCACGTCGCCCCAGTTCAGCGCCGGGTCAAACTGCTTGGCTGTCCATTCACTGAGTGTGCCCATGGTCTCGATGCCCTTGACGTGACCAATGATGTTACCAAAGCCACGCCGTGGGGTGCCCAGCATGCCCAGCCCCCAGCGCGGTTTGGTCAGCATGTTCAGTATGTTGGGCAGCGTCAGCTTGGGCGGTGCCGACAACCCGTTTTTGATGTCTTTGTGGCGCTGGCCGATGATCTGCAAATCCAGTGTCAGCACGAGCGCAGAGCAATGCGCCGCTTTGGCGCGGTCGATCAGGCGCTCGATAAAGTCGCGGTCTTTCATTACGTACAGCTGAAACCAGAACGGGTGCCCACCGATGGCGGCGGCCACGTCCTCGATCGAGCAGATGCTCATGGTGGACAGGGTAAACGGCACGCCAAATTGCTTGGCGGCCAGCGCCGCCTTGATCTCGCCGTCGGCGCACAGCATGCCAGTCAGGCCGGTGGGGGCCAGCGCCACCGGCATGGCCACCGGCTGACCAATCATCTGGCAGGCGGTGCTGCGGTTTTCCATGTTGATGGCCACGCGCTGGCGCAATTTGATGCGCCCAAAGTCGTCGCTGTTGGCGCGGTAAGTGCTTTCGGTCCACGATCCGCAGTCCACATAGTCGTAAAACATGCGGGGGATGCGTTGTTGCGCCAGAACGCGCAAATCTTCGATGCTGGTGATGACGGGCATGGCAAATTCCTTGTGTGTGGGGCGATGGTAAAACGGTCTGGACCTGCCCATTTGAAAATTGGCTAATGAGGGATGAAAAAATGCACTGACCGGGTCAACCCGGTGCAAGATGGCCCGCTTCGCCCCACAATTGAACGCGCTGCAAGTCCAACCGATTTGCTGATTCGATAAAGGGCAAGCATCATGCAAAAAACTGAAGTTCTGATCGTGGGTGGTGGCATGGCCGGTGCGTCACTGGCGTATTTTCTGGCGCCGCACCGCCAAGTGACGCTGTTGGAGCGTGAGTCGCAACCCGGCTACCACGCCACCGGGCGCTCGGCGGCACTGTACTCCGAGACCTATGGGAACGCGCCAGTGCGTGCCATCACCACGGCGTCCAAGCCCTTTTACTTTCATCCGCCGGAAGGATTTTCACCGTATCCGCTGGTCACCCCCAGAGGGTCGCTAAGCGTGGGCGGGGCCGACGATGAGGCCACGCTGCGTCAGGCGTTTGCCGAGCGCGTGGCATTGGTTCCCAACATTGAGTGGTGGGCGCAAGACAAAATTTTGCAGCGTGTGCCGATTCTGAAGCCTGAGGCGGCAGTGTTTGGCGTGTACGAGCCCAACGCCATGGACATGGACGTGCATGGCATCCAGCAGGGCTTTTTGCGCGGGGCCAAAGCGGCTGGGGCCCAATTGCATTGCGACTGCGAGGTACAGCAGATTAGCCGTGTGACGGGTGGTTGGCAGGTAACGACATCGCAGGGCAAATTTTTGGCTGACGTGTTAGTCAATGCTGCAGGTGCCTGGTGCGACGAAGTGGCGCGCATGGCGGGGGTGGCACCGGTGGGGCTGCAACCGATGCGCCGCACGGCGTTCATGTGCGACGCACCGACCAATTGCGACATCCACGCCTGGCCGATGGTGATCGACGCGAACGAGAGTTTTTACATCAAGCCCGATGCGGGCATGCTGCTGGTGTCGCCGGCCAACGCCGACCCGGTGGACCCCCAGGATGTGCAGCCCGAAGAGCTGGACGTGGCCATTGCGGTGGACCGGCTGGAAACCGCCACCAGCCTGCAAATTCGCAAGGTCCAACGCAAGTGGGCGGGCTTGCGCTCGTTTGTGGCCGACAAGACGCCGGTGGTGGGGTTTGCCGATGACGCGCCGGGCTTTTTCTGGCTGGCTGGCCAAGGCGGTTACGGTATTCAGACGGCACCGGCCATGGGCCAGCTCAGCGCCGCACTGGTGCAAGGCCTGCCGATGCCTGAGGCGGTGTCGGCGTTGGGTGTGACGGCCGCGACGCTGGCACCGGGCCGCGCGATGACGATGCATTGAACCGAGAAAATCCATTAGGCGCATCTGCGGTGCTGCGTGGGTGGCAGCGGTGCATTTGCGGCCATTTTGGAAAAACTCCAAGTCAGCGCCCCTCTTTGTCGCCTGTAGCTACTGCTACAGGCTCCGTAGTCGGGACTAAACTGGCTCGCAACTGCCCGTGCTGCCATCCCGCGCCCTAATGGATTTTCTCGGTTGAAAGGTGGCAGTTACAGCGCTTTCTGGATCACGGAGCCGGTGAACAGATAGGGCAGGCGCGGCATGCGCCCGGGTTCGACGCCGCCCTTGTTCTCCACGCTGATGGCCAGGCGCCGCGCCAGTGACAGTACCTGGTCGGTGGTGCGCAACTGGGCCGTCTTGATGCCCGGGGCGACCACGCCCAGAGACAGCGGTTGGTCACTTTCGTCCAGCGCCCACAACTGCATGCTGTCCTCCGGCCCCTCTTTGACGTTGCTCAGGCGCTGGATCTGCATGTAGCCGTCTTGCGGGTCAAAGGTCACCAACAGCGCGGGCTGGTGTTGCTCGTCGTTCAGCACGGCGATGTATTTGAGCTGTGGCACAGACTTGAGCTTGCCTTGCAAATGCGTGAGCTGTGCCTTGAATTGCTCCATCATGCTCATGCCGGTGGCGCCTGCCAGCGCCAGCAGAATCAGGCAAAAGAGGGTGGCAACGCGCCAGCGCGTGGCGTGGCAGGGCAAGGGTGCGTTTGGGTTTGTTTCAGTATTCATATCGTGCTATTTAACGTGAAAAACGCCGAGCTTCGTCATTCCCGCTCAGGCGGGAATCCAGCATCTGAGCAAACCCTGGATTCCCGCCTGCGCGGGAAAGACGAGTCACTTTCATCATTTGGAGCGGATGTGCAGGCATGACAGTTAGTTCAGTCAGGCCAAGCGGGCGCGATGCCGTGCAATCTGCGCTTGTACCTGCGCTGGTGCAGTGCCCCCCAGCGTGTTGCGTGCGTGCAGCGAGCCGCGCAGCGACAGCACGTCGAAAACATCCTTGTCGATGCGCGCATTGAACCCCTGCAAGACTGCCAGGGGCAACTCGGACAAATCAACCTGGTGCGCAATAGCGGCCTTGACCGCGTGGGCCACGGCTTCGTGCGCGTCGCGAAACGGCAGGCCCTTGCGCACCAGGTAATCGGCCAGGTCGGTAGCGGTGGCGTAGCCCTTGAGCGCGGCCTGCTCCATGGCTTGCACGTTCACGGTGATGCCGCCCGCGCGCCCGCCCGTGGTTGGGTTGGTTTGGCCCGCAATCATTTCAGCAAAGATGCGCAGCGTGTCCTTGAGGGTATCCACGGTGTCAAACAGCGGCTCTTTGTCTTCCTGGTTGTCCTTGTTGTAGGCCAGGGGTTGGCCTTTCATGAGGGTGATGAGTCCCATCAGATGCCCCACCACACGGCCGGTCTTGCCGCGTGCCAGCTCGGGGACGTCGGGGTTTTTCTTTTGCGGCATGATGGAACTGCCGGTGGTAAAGCGGTCGGCAATCTTGATGAAACCAAAGTTCTGGCTCATCCACAGCACCAGTTCTTCGCTCAGGCGGCTGATGTGCACCATGCACAGGGCGCTAGCAGCTGTAAATTCAATAGCAAAGTCGCGGTCGCTGACGGCGTCGAGCGAGTTCTGGCACACTTGGGGCGTGCCTTGTGCATCGACCATGCCGAGTGTGCGCGCCACGCGCACGCGGTCCAGCGGGTAGCTGGTGCCTGCCAAGGCTGCGGCGCCCAGGGGCAGACGGTTCACGCGGGCGCGCACCTCATTTATGCGCTCGGCGTCACGCGCAAACATTTCCACATAGGCCAGCAAATGGTGCCCAAAGCTCACGGGCTGCGCCACCTGCAGGTGGGTAAAGCCGGGCAGGATCACGTCCACGTTTTGTTCTGCCACATCGACCAGCGCGCGCTGCAGCTCACGCAGCAGATCGGCGATCAGATCGATTTCGCCACGTAGCCACAGGCGCACGTCGGTAGCGACCTGGTCGTTGCGGCTGCGCCCGGTGTGCAGCCGCTTGCCGGCGTCACCCACCAGTTGCGTCAGGCGGGCTTCGATGTTCAGGTGCACGTCTTCCAGATCGAGTTTCCAGTCGAATGTGCCGGCTTCAATCTCGGCGCGGATCTGCGCCAGGCCGCGCTGGATGTCGGACAGGTCCTGTGCGCTGATGATGGCTTGCGCGGCCAGCATGTCGGCGTGCGCCAGGCTGCCCGCGATGTCGGCTTGCCATAGGCGCTGGTCAAAGAAGACGCTGGCGGTGTAGCGCTTGACCAGGTCGCTCATGGGTTCTGAAAACAGGGCCGACCAGGCCTGGGATTTTTTGTCGAGTTGGTTTTGGCTCATGGGCTTGGGCTGGGTGATAGGCAGGGGCAGGGGGGATGCATCGGGAATCATCAATAATCAGGTCCCGCTACCCCTGATGTTGTTGCATCACCCGATTGGTCAATGAAAGACTCGCAAATTTTATCGGCGTTCCAGGAAACGGCTTTTCTGACAGAGCCTGAACCGGCAGCGCCCGCAGCGGCCGCGCATACGCTGGTGTGCGACGCGTGTCACGTGGGGGTGGTGTTACGCGCAGTGCTGTTTGTTGAAGCGGTGGTCGGCGTGGTGTCGATGTTTGGTGCGGCCACCTTGCTGGACTGGTTGACGCGGTTGTCATTGCTCACTGGTGCGGCGCTGCCGGCGACCTTGCTGTGGCTGATCGCCACTTGCGGGCTCAAACGCTGGTTGGTCAAGCTCAAGCCTTTGTGGCAACAGGGCGTGGGTGTGGTGCTGGGTGCGGTGGCGGGTCTGTATGGTTGTGCCGTGCTCGTGTTATTGGGTTTGGTGGACGGTACGCCCTGGCTGGCCAGCGGCGTCAGCGGTGCCGGCTTGTCAGCCCTGTTGGTGACCGCGATGGCATGGCGTGCACGGGGTATGGCCCCGGCTACAGCGGCGGCCAGGCTGGCGGAACTGCAAGCGCGCATTCGTCCCCATTTTTTGTTCAACACCCTCAACAGTGCCATTGCGCTGGTGCGTGCCGAGCCACGCAAAGCCGAGCGCTTACTGGAAGACCTGAGTGATTTGTTTCGCTATGCGCTGGCCGAGCAGGGGCCCAGCGTGACGCTGGCAGACGAAATTGCACTGGCGCAGCGCTATCTGGCCATCGAGCAGGTGCGTTTTGGCGACCGGATTCAGGTGGAATGGTCGCTGGACGACGCTGCCGCGGGCGCGCTGTTGCCGCCACTGTTGCTGCAGCCGCTGGTAGAAAACGCGGTCAAGCACGGCGTGGAGCCCAGCGCGGACGGCGCGCGCATTCGCGTCAGTACGCAGCGGCGCGGCTCGGTGGTGGTCATCAAGGTCAGCAATACGGTGGCTGCGGGGGCTGCACAGGCGCCGCCTGGGCATCAACTGGCGCTGGCCAATGTGGCCGAGCGCTTGGCCCTGCTGCACGATGTCCAAGGCCAGTTCCGCTACGGTTTGAAAGACGGCGTGTTTCAGGTGCGCATCGCGGTGCCGCTATGACGCTGCGGGTGTTGATCGTGGATGACGAAGCGCTGGCGCGCGCGCGTCTGCGCAGCCTGCTGGCCGATTGCAGCGCACCGGCGGCGTTGGTGGTTGCCGAGGCGGCCACGGCAGTGGACGCCATGCGTTGTGCCACGCATCAGGCGCTGGACCTGGTACTGGCCGATATCCACATGCCTGGCGCCGATGGGTTGACGTTGGCGCAAGCGCTGCGCCAATTGCCGATACCACCTGCGCTGGTGTTTGTGACGGCGTACGCCGAGCACGCTGTACAGGCCTTTGAGCTGGAGGCCGTGGATTACCTGACCAAGCCGGTGCGCCTGGAGCGCTTGCAGGCGGCACTGCAAAAAGTGGAGCGCCTTACGCTTGCAGGACGGGCGCAAGAGGCTGATTTGGCCGATGAATTCTTGATCATTCAGGAGCGTTCAGGCAGCCAGCGGGTGGCGCTGGCCGAGGTGCTGTACCTGAAGGCCGAGCTGAAATACATCACGGTGCGCACCGCTGCGCACAGCTATGTGCTGGAGGGCTCGCTGGCCGACCTGGAACAGCGCTACGGCCACCGCTTTATCCGCATCCATCGCAACGCTCTGGTAGCGCGCCATGCGGTGCGTGCGCTGCAAAAGCACCATGACGCGCAAGAAGGCGACGGTTGGGCGGTGCTGCTGGACCGCGTACCAGAGCCGCTGTTTGTGTCGCGTCGGCAACTGGCGGCGGTGCGTAGGGAGCTTCAGGGTCATAGAGCTTCAGGGTCAGGTCTTGTATTGCAACATCCCCACCCTCAACCCAAGCCAATAACCCGCATCAAATACCCCTGAAACCCCCGCCAACAATGCGTAACCTGCTCTCCTGTTTATAGTGGTTCCTTGCTCCTTTTAACCACACCCTGACATTTCCGCCGCCCGCACCAGCCGGCTGACGGTTGCGTAATGCAGGCCGAAGGCTTGGCCGATTTCTTTAGTAGTGGCCCGGCGTTGGGCGCGCGGGATTTCGGTGTGGCCGAGCTTGCTTGGGCACAGTCCACAGACCACCGCAGCGCTTGGCGGGCAGGCCATGTTGGACTTGTTTGCAAGCCTCATGAAGGCTGTTTTTGAGGCCAGAGACAGGCTCTCGGGCTTGCCCGTCGAAATAAAAGTTCAGTAAATGCTTGTGCTAGCGACGTGAGGGAAGCCGCTAAACTGGACTTCCCCTAACCGGCCTATCGTGGTGGACGGCTACCGCTACAAACCGGTCAGCAGCCTATGCCATTGTGTTGACCTGCGTGCCCAGGTTGCCACTGGTGGCCAACGGCAGGGCCTGTAGCAGCGCTAGTGAGCCGCTGGCCTGTATGTCCATCGCCTTCTTCAAAACCAAAACCTGGGCAGTTTGGGCCACTTGGCTTTGCTGCATTTGAGTCGATGCATTGACGAGAGCGGTGGGGGAAATATCCATGTTTGGGGTCAAAAACGTCAAAAACGCTGCAAATTCAGGAGCGAAATAGTCAAGAGGCAACGCGCGTAAGTGCTCGTAAAAATTGATGATTTTCGAAAAGAAAAGCCAAACTGAAAAGAGTTTAGCTTTTGAATGGTGGTGGTGCAGTACGGACGCGGGTTCAAATCCAATCTCCAACACCTTGTGGCAAGTTTACGGCACTTGTCCCCGCTTTTGGAGATTGTCCTTTTCACATTGTGGCAACCATCAGGCTGGGGTTAGCTCAAGTTTGATGCGCTGGCCCAGAGCCGCTGCAGCACCCGCCAAGGTCGTCAAAGTAAGGCTGGTATCGTTTTCGTCCAGCAAACGGTTGAGTGAGGCGCGACTGGTTCGCATCTTCTTTGCCATTGCAGTCTTGGTTATCTTTTGAGCCGACATCTCTTGTTCAATCTGCCAGGCAATCACCCTCTTAACCGCCACAGCAGTCACCTCTTCCAGCATGCCCTCATCCGCAAGGAAGTCATCGAAATCGCTACCGATGTTTTGATTGTTCATTTTTGCCTCTTTAACAGTTTGAGCCGTTCTTTCGCCAAATCCAATTCCGGTTTGGGAGTCTTCTGCTCCTTCTTGATGAAGCCATGTAGCAAAACCATCACGTCCCCATCAAGAACGAACAGCACTCGGGCAATTCGATTGCTTAACCTCGTGCGGACTTCCCAGATGCCACTTTCGAGATGCGCCACCAACGGCATGCCCAAAGGCCAACCGAACTGAACGGTCTTGATGTCTTCGCCAATCGTCTTACGCTCAACGACGGGCAAATCCTTCAGCCAATCACGAACCGGCTCGCCACCGGCATCCGTCTTAAAAAACCGTGCGCCTAAGGTTGGTGGTGATTTTTTCTCCATGGCTTAGTGTATCGACTTTGGTACGTTCTGCAAATCTGATTTGCTGGTGGGCTCTGGAGTGGAGGGCTTCAGAGTCAGGTCTTGTATTGCAACATCCCCACCCTCAACCCCAGCCAATAAACCCGCATTAAATACCCCTGAAACCCCCGCCAACAATGCGTAACCTGCTCTCCTGTTTATAGTGGTTCCTTGCTCCTTTTAACCACACCCTGACATTTCCGCCGCCCGCACCAGCCGGCTGACGGTTGCGTAATGCAGGCCGAAGGCTTGGCCGATTTCTTTGAGACTGTAGCAACCCGTGGCGTAGGCCTGGGCCATGGCGCGGTTGCGCTCGGGCAGGGCGACAAAATGGGCGAGCGGTGGCGCAGTGGCCCGGCGTTGGGCGCGCGGGATTTCGGTCTGGCCGAGCTTGCTTTGGGTTTGCTGCTGCAGGCGGCATGCAAAGTCCTCATCGCCCAGATACAGCTGACTTTTCAGTTCATCCCAGACGCTGGACAGGCCGATACCGGCGCGCACATGGTCGATGTAAGCGGCAATGGCCGTGACCGGTTGACTGCCAAACTGGGACAGCAGCCAGCCGGTCTGGAGCCACTCGGGCGGCTGCACGCTGCCCACCATCGCGCGATAGCTGCTCCAGGGCCACAGCTCTGGCAGGGCGCACAGACCGGCGCGCACCGGGTTGAGCACGACATAGCGCGCTAGCTCCAGCAAGTAGGATTCGCGCTGGACCACGATGGCTTTGAAGCGACCCTGGAACACATGACCGACGCGGCCATGGGCGCGGTTGTGCCACTGGGTATAGACACCGTTGAGCTGGCGCATACCGACGCTTAAGTTGCCTTCGACGGTCTCCACAACGATGTGGAAGTGGTTGTCCATCAGGCAGTAGGCGTGGCACACCCAGTTGAAGCGCTGACAGACATCACCCAGCAGAGCGAGCCACTGCTGGCGGTCCGCATCGTCGAGGTAGATGGCCTCGCGCCGGTCACCGCGCGAGGTGACGTGGAACAAGCCGCCAGGGACTTCAATGCGCAGGGGTCGTGACATGGGACGATGCTACTGCGGGAAATGTTTCAATACAAGACCTGACCCCAATGTTCCAATGTTCAATGTTTCCGCTTGCCCATGGACAACAACCGCATTGAGAATCAGATTCGGCCTTGGGCGGTGGGGCGTAATAATGCGAACCGCAGTCTTATGCGAACTCGCCTCCGACGTCGGGCGATTTCTCCTTCGGTAGAAGCCTCGACCGCATCCCTTTTACTTCGCATGATCACAGCGACTGCAGGAACTGCATCAACCCCTTGGGTGGGCGGTAGCGGGTTGGCCTGACCTCAGGGGGCTTCAGCCGAGCAAGTGTTCGCTCCTTCATCGCGAGGTCGGCCTCGACGTACATGTGAGTGGTTGATGGACTCTCATGCCCAAGCCACAAGGCGATGTCGGTGACATTTTACCGGCCTGTAGCAAGCCCATCGCGGTCGAGTGACGGACCATGTGGGGCGATGCAGACAGCTTGCCCAGTTCAGGGTGGCAAGCCGTGGCCGCCGCGACGGCAAGCTTAAGCCGTTGCGTGACATTGGCCCTCGTCATCAGTCCGCCGTCACGTCGCGACAGTAACGCCGAGCCTGCTTCAAGTTGCGGGTTCAGGCTCAACCAATCACGTATCTCCCGAGCGACTTCCTTCCACAGCGGAAGCGAGCGCTGCTTGCGGCCCTTGCCATGCAGGCGCACGCACGAGGTCGTGCCGAGGACCACGTCGGCCACCCGCACGCCGAAGATCTCCGACACCCTTGCGCCGGTGTTGAACATCAGCGTCAGCAGCAAGTGATCGCGCTGACCCAGCCAGGTCGTGGTTGGAACGTCGATCACAGCCAGCATCTGCTCACGCGTCAGGAAGCCCACCATCTTGCGCTCAAAACGCTTCATCGGCACCGCCAGTGCCTGCTCGATGACGCTTAGGCTGGCGAGGTCGCGACGGGCGGCAAACTTCAGAAACGAACGCAGCGCCGCCAAGCGGATGTTGCGGCTGCGCGGTGAGTTTCCTCGTTCGAGCTCCAGGTGGTCGAGGAAGCTTGCGATGAACTTCGGCTGGAGGTCCGACAACTCAAACGCAGTGGCTGGCTTGCCTAGGGTCTGTTCGGCAAAGCGCAGGAGCAGCAAGAAACTGTCACGGTAGGATGCCACGGTTTGCGGGCTGAGTGAGCGCTGGCGCGTCATGTAGTCGGTGAAGAACTCCTGCACCAGGGACGCAAAGCTGGGTGAGATCGGCTTACGCATGGCCCGCTCCTTGCCGCACGAAGCGCTCGAACCGCACGCCCACCGCCTCCATCAACTCTGGCGTGCCGGTGAGGTACCAATAGGTATCGGAGATATTGGCGTGGCCCAGGTAGGTACACAGCCAGAACATCGCGTGTTCGATCGACGCGCCACCTTCGTGCCAGAGTTGGACGCGCCGGACCACCATCGTATGCCTCAGATCATGTATGCGCGGCCGGGCGTGCTCGCCGCGAGCACGCCAGCCCAGTTGATCTCGCAGCCCGGCGAACACGTGGTGAACCCCGCTTAGCGACAGCGCGCGGCCCGACAGCGAGGCGAACACGGGCGTTTCACCCGAACAGTCGATGAACCGTTGCCGCGCACTGAGGTAGTCGGACAAGGCATGCACGACGCTGGCTGTAGGGCCAAGCAGCGCGACTTGTGGAACTTCGTCTGGCGCACGGTGAGCGTCGCCATCGGCAAATCGATATCCTTGACCAGCAGATTCAGCGCCTCGGAGATTCTGAGTCCAGTCGCGGCGATGAGTCCGAACAGTGTCTTATAGGTTAAGGGACGCAACCCGCCTGGCGGCGTCATACGGACAGACATGGCCAGCAGATCGCCAATCTTCTGGTCGGTGTAGATGTGGGGGGCAAGTCGTCGATGGCCGCGGCCTAAGATGAATGGCGGCGGTACCTCAGTGACGGGCTCGAATTGGCGGTAATAGGACGCGAACGGTCGGACGACCTCCAGCCTGCGCGCTGCCGTAACGGTGCTCGTTCGTGCGACATGCTCGCGCGCCCAATCCAGTTGCAGATCAAGCGTCAGCGGCCCTTGGTGTTCTCTGGCATCGGCGAATCGGGCGAAGCGCATCAGCTCGGTGCCCTGGCTCTTCAGCGAGTAGCCGAGCCTGTGGCGTTCGTCCAGATAGCGCTGCACGGCGGCCTGCATCGTGTCGGCGCGGTTCATGCTACGCTCCCCGGCCAGGGCATCGCCACGGCCGGGGAGCCGTCCAATGTCGACCTTGGCGTAGATCATCGAGGTGTCCAGATCACGATGGCGCAACATGTCGGCCACCTCCTTGAGCGTGCCGCCGGTCTCCAACAACCGGCACGCCAACGTATGTCGCAAGATGTGCACGCGCGTGTAGGGTAGTCCGCAGCGCCGATATGCCAGCCGCACGGTGTTACGCACGACGTCCGGACGGATCGGCTCGTCTACCGGCGCTACGTGACGAACGAAGACGCGCCGATTGACTGTGGTCGGCCGCTCCGATCGCAGGTACTCGGCAATCGCGCGCCCGGTGGTCTGCGGCATAGGCATCACATCCACGCGCAGCGACTTGCTCTTGCGGATGCGAAGCGTGCCAGCCTCCCAGTCGATATCGTCGAGTTCCAAGCTGACAACCTCGCGCTCACGCAGGCCAAGATCGACCAGGCAGCGCACCATGGCGTAGCCGCGCAAGCGCGAAGGCAGCTCTGGTGGGAAAGAGTCCAGCAGTCGCGCGACCTCGCTCGGTGACAGGGTCTGCGGTAGCGGTGCCAGCCTCCAATGTGCTGGCGAGGCGATGACCGGCAGCAGGTGATCCACGCCAACCCCGCCGAGCGCCAGGAAGCGCAGGTAGGCCCGCAGTGCGCCGGCAAACGAGCTCGCGCTGGCGGGACTGATGCGGGAGAGTTCCTGCGTGATGAATCGCCGCAGTTCATTGGCGGACGGCGCTGCCATCACGTCGTCGGGATCATCGGCCGCACGGAATCGCAGTAGCGCTCGAACGACGCTCAGCCGTCGAATCCGTGTGGTCTCGGCCAACCCTCTTGCGTGCACCATGTGACTGTCGAAGCGTTGGAGTTGGTCCTCGATCGCATCGGGCTGATCACTGCAGATCAGTCCACCGGCATCGACCAGCGTGACTAGCAACTGGCGTAGTGCAGCTCGAACTTGATGGCGACAGCGCTGCACTGGAGAAGGGCAGGTGCAATGCGGCAGATGTTCGTCAATGAAGCGCAGGACAACCTCATCAGCAAGGTGTCGCGGGTCCACCCGATGTCCACACGCCCAGTGTGCGAAGTGCGCCACGCCGTACACGTACATGCGCACTGTGGTGGCCGCGTAGTGTCGGTCGACCAGACGACCAACGTAGGCAGGTATGAACGGTGCGAAATCGCTGTTGCGAAGCCACGCCGCCGGTACCGGATGAAAGGACTCGAAGGCATCCATGAATATCTCCTGAAGTGGGGTTGCCACCGTAGGAGATACCAACTCTTATGTGAAGTCCAGACTTCACTCGCAACGCCGCAAGCCATGATATGCCTCGTTGTTCCCGAGATGAGCGCCGACGAGTTCGCATAAGACTGCGGTTCGCATTATTACGCTCATGTGAATATTCACATGAGCGCAAGAACTGGCTCTTCAGTGGTAGCCTGGCCGCCGGTGCACGCGCTGCGGACATCATGAGTTTGATTCAGACGGCCAAGATGAATGCCCTCGAGCCGCTGGCTTATCTGACCGATGTGTTGACGCGTTTGCCCACGCAGCCCAATAGCCGCATCGATGAGTTGCTGCCTACGCGCTGGCAGCCTGCGGCTGATTCCCACCTATAAGCCTGTCCTTGCCTTATGGCAAGGGTGGTTGTGACCGGGGGCTTACATTCAACTCATCAAGGCCAACGCCCGTGGCTTTCGTAACTTCACTAACTACCTGGCAAGAATTCTGTTTCATTGTGGAAAGTTGAACTTGGCAATGGCTTAAAAATTCACAGTGAATTCAACGAAGAACCACCATAAAATTACCTAACGTAATGAAGCGGTAGGCATCTCTGAGGTCTTGTTAGAGACACTTTTTTTGCAATTGCAAACCTTAATTTGAGGGCAGTTAAAATGCCTCACCTCTCTTGGGTCAGTGTTGGTGACTTTGTTTGATTCCAGAGCGAACATTCGTTTCGTGGTTTCAGACCCAGAGACGCTGATCGCATTTTGTCCGAATCACGACAATGACAATAGGGTATTGAAGGTCGACATCCCAAACAGCTAGCCAAAATGACACACCAGATTCGTAAGTCATCACTGCGTAATCACAGAGCCCAGGGTTGGGTTGGTCGTGCAGTTCTAAACTTTATCGGCGCTCTGACGCTGCTGTGCACCAACGTGGCATTCGCCGATTTGACGCCCACAAGCGACTTTGTTGTCAATGGTGATGGCACGGTTACACACAAAGTCACTGGCCTCACCTGGAAGCGTTGTCTAGAGGGTCAGATTTGGACAGGTGGCACATGTTCTGGAACGGCTCACCGTTACACTTTCGATCAAGCAAGCGCACTCAGCGGCACGTACGCCGGGAGCTCAGATTGGCGTACACCTTCGATCCGCGAATTAGCGTCGATCGTGGACACGCAATTCATCAATCCGGCGATAAATGCGGAAATATTTCCGACCACACCAGTTACAACATCATTGACTTTTTTCGATCTGGAGTTCTGGTCTTCTTCGCCTGACAATGTGACATGGCCAGCAGGTGGTTCCTTTGCTTGGATCGCAGATTTCCGAGATGGATGGATCGGTACCACGGTCGCGAGCGAGCGCCTTCCCGTTCGCCTTGTACACGGTGGACAGTTTCTTGGCTCATCATCAACGCCAACGAACGACTTCATTGACAACCAAAATGGCACGGTTACACACAAAGTCACTGGTCTCACCTGGAAGCGTTGCCTAGAGGGGCAGACCTGGACAGGTGGTTCATGTTCTGGAACCGCCCAAATATACACATTCGAAGAAGCAATCGCGCTCAGCAGCATTTACGCCAAGAGTTTAGACTGGCGTACACCTTCGATCCGAGAATTGGAGTCGATCGTAAATTATGGTGCAGTGGGTCAACATTCGGAGGAAAACTATGTAAATAAGACAGTCTTCCCCTCAGTCGGGGTAAGTAAACATGCAGTAATGTCAAGCTCGCTTACAAACAACGACGCATTTAGAGTGTTTTTCGACCAGGGATCATCTGAGGCACAGTCTCCAAGCAATACAGGAGTTGTATTACTAGTAAGGGGTCAGAGATCCTTTGAAAGGCTTCTTGACACCACTGCACCGAGCATGCCATCTGCAATCTCGGCAACAACGTCCACTGCAAATCAGATCCACATTAGTTGGACGGCATCGACAGACGCAGTGAGCGTGACAAGCTACAATATCTATCGCAATGATGTATTGGTGGCCACTTTGGGCAATGTGACGAGTTATATCGACACAGGTTTGACTCCCTCGACTACTTATGGCTACACCATTACGGCATGCGATGCGGCTCACAATTGCTCCGTACCCATGGAGACACTCTGGGCCACAACACAGGTTTCGGAAGGATTAGTCGTTCCTCTTATCACGGGCTGGAACCTTTTGGGAAACAGCGTTGACGCCCCACTGGATGTAACCACTGCGTTCGGCAATGCTGCGAATGTCTCAACGGTCTGGAAGTGGGTGGCAGCAAGTAACAAGTGGGCGTTCTTTGCACCCAGCCTCGATGACGGAGGAACCGCTTACGCCGCCTCCAAGGGTTATGACCGCCTTGCCACGATCTATTCTGGTGAAGGCTTTTGGGTAAATGGATTGCAGCCTTTCACTCTTTCGCTTGCTGGAACAACCCCCTATCGCCTAAGTGCGGCGGATTTGAGTAAAGGCTGGAATTTAGTGTCCACAGGGGACAAGTTTTCACCCTCGCAAATGGACACTACTCTCGGTGGCTCTAGCGCGTCGCCGAGCTATGTATCTATGTGGGCGTGGGACAGTGCTATTCAGAAATGGCTCTTCGCGGCGCCGAGCCTGGTGGTAAATGGCACGCTGTCTTCCTATGTCAATAGCAAAGGGTATGGAGAATTTGGGACGCGCACCACGGGGAATGGACTGGGGTTTTGGCTAAATAGTAATGTGTCGTCAAAAGCACCCACAACCATAGTCCCAATTGCGATTACGCTACCACCTACCCAATTGCAAGGACTTTCTTTGTCCAGCCTAGATAGTGAAGGTATCGCGGCGTCAATCAATGCAAACGTAACTGTACGCACTGGTACTTCAAGTCTGGTTTTTCTTACCGATGCTGACGACAATATTGCAGGGGTCGGTATCAGCGATGGCGATGGCAACGCTGTGACTATCGATGCAACATCAACAGCAATTGGATTGGTAATGATTGCACCTGTCGGATGGTACGACGACGGTCGAACTGTGACTCAATTAGAGACGGCAATTCGTGCAGCACCGAGCTTCAGCAGTTTAGTAACTATAGTGGAGTCCAAGCAACGATTGAACTCAGCCTTGCTAACTGAAGATGCGCAGGTATTTGCTGCAATCTTTTCGGTTGCCTCAGAAGTACTTTCGGTTGCCAGCGCGAGGTCCCAATCGATAGCACAGAGAGCGCTCGCCTCTGTCGCAGCCAATGATGGGCCGTGGTTTGAGGGTGAAAATACGTTGCGAAATCCACGCTTTGTCCCCTATGGACTGTGGGCGGTCGATAACCAAGGCAATACATTTCCATCGATACCGTACACACTTTCGTCCAGGGATTTCCAATGGCGCGCGTCTGCTTCGCCAATCGGTACTTCGCAGCCCTCCATGGCTGTAATCAATGGTCTGGTAGATGGCAAGGTATGCGCAGTTCGATTTGAACCACTCAATAACTTTTTTGACTCAGTTTTGACGATTATTCCTGGCGGGACGATCGCCGTTGCCACATACGATACTCTCTCAGGACACCTGTCGGGATTGTCAAGTGATGAGTATCTTTACCGGATGGCCCAGTTGAATGGATTGATGTCTTGGCAAGTTGATGCAATGCTCAACGTTGCGAAATCTTTACCGGGGACTGCTCTCGTGAATGCCGTCGGGGCGAATATTGCCGAAATCGTTAGGGCTCATTTGGAAGGCAATGGTGAGGTGTTCGTTTCGACCGATGTCACAGCTTCCGGAGTCGGGACTCTGTACGAGTTGATGGCGGACCGGGCGCAAAAAGCGGGAAGTCTTGTACGTTTACTTGCCAAATATACAAACGGTGGAGGGACGAATACGGCGGTATTGACGACCGCGCTAAGGCAAAGTGCAAAGTATTTGGGCTATATTGTCAATGCTCCTCAATACCTTAAAGACATTCGTTTCCTCACGGACACCATCTCCGCACCGGGGAGCAGCTGCTATTTGGTCGATGCCGGAACAGCAACATTTTTTGATCCCCTTGCTAAGAATCGCTGGGTCTCAGGGGGATGGAGTGACTGTTCAGGTGTATGTGGAACAAATAACGCTACCAAGTCGAGGAGCGTCTCCTGCACGCGACCCGACAACACAATCACTCAAGACAGTTATTGCACAGGGACGAAGCCGAGCACCAGCCAGGCTTGTACCGCAAGCGAGTGTGTTAGCTATACCTATGCATGGACTACCGGAAGTTGGGGAAGTTGCACCGGAAGCTGCGGGACGAACAAAGGCACGCAGTCACGAAGTGTGTCATGCAATCGATCTGACAATACTAAGGTCTCTGACAGTTACTGCACAGGGACGAAGCCAAGTACCAGCCAAGCATGTACCGCAAGCGCGTGTGTTAGCTATACCTATGCATGGACTACCGGAAGTTGGGGTAGTTGCACCGGAACCTGTGGGACGAACAAAGGCACGCAGTCACGAAGTGTGTCTTGCAATCGATCTGACAATACAAAAGTCTCTGACAGTTACTGCACAGGGACGAAGCCGAGTACCAGCCAAGCGTGTACCGCAAACCTTTGCAGTACCAGCGGTGTATGCGGCAGTGCCGATGGTGTAGCGGTATCCAGCAAGCCAACAACTAACTTGTGCGCATCTGGTGCAACTAGCACCGTTTCAGGCACTGGACCCTGGAATTGGAGTTGCGCCGGTACTAATGGAGGGTCACCTGCGAGCTGCACGGCACCTCAGTCCGCAGCAACGGTAACTCTTCCGAGTGCATGCGCTGGCGTACGTCGCGAAGCAGAGCCAAACGACTCGTCGCCCAACAATCTCGGCTCCTCTTTGTACGTTGAATTTTGTGGACAAGTGGGTATAGGCGATACCATTGATCGCTTCTCGTATGTTCCGTCAGGTTCAGGTAATTACCGGATCGAATTTACTACGAAAGGATTTCAGGCCAATATATCGATATGGCGAAACGGTGTCTATATAGGTCCAGATTTCGTTGGTTTTGGAATCGCTAATAGGGAAGAGTCTTTGCGTGAATATGGTTTGTCCAGTCAGTATTTTTCCCCGAAGGACTCTCTGCTTATCATAGTTCAGACGCAACCGTCATACCCACAAGGAGGGGGGTATCACTTGTTGTTGGTTCCTGAATGATGCGAGGCCGAATTTTCAACTTCAGGCCGCGGTCACCATGGCGACCCTGCCGCAAGCTTAATGGGGGCACACAGGGTCAGGTCTTGTATTGCAACATACCCACCCTCAACACCAGCCAATAAACCCGCATCAAATACCCATGAAACCCCCGTCAACAAAGCGTAACCTGCTCTCCCGTTCATAGCAGTTCCTGGTTCCTTTTATCCAGACCCTGACATTTCCGCCGCCCGCACCAGCCGGCTGACGGTTGCGTAATGCAGGCCGAAGGCTTGGCCGATGTCTTTGAGACTGTAGCAACCCGTGGCGTAGGCCTGGGCCATGGCGCTGTTGCGCTCGGGCAGGGCGACAAAATGGGCGAGCGGTGGCGCAGTGGCCCGGCGTTGGGCGCGCGGGATTTCGGTGTGGCCGAGCTTGCTTTGGGTTTGCTGCTGCAGGCGGCATGCAAAGTCCTCATCACCCAGATAAAGCTGACTTTTCAGTTCATCCCAGACGCTGGACAGGCCGATACCGGCGCGCACATGGTCGATGTAAGCGGCAATGGCCGTGGTCGGTTGACTGCCAAACTGGGACAGCAGCCAGCCGGTCTGGAGCCATTCGGGCGGCTGCACGCTGCCCACCATCGCTCGGTAGCTGCTCCAGGGCCAAAGCTCTGGCAGGGGGCACAGACCGGCGCGCACCGGGTTGAGCACGACATAGCGCGCCAGTTCCAGCAGGTAGGATTCGCGCTGTATCACGATGGCTTTGAAGCGGCCCTGGAACACATGACCAACGCGGCCATGGGCGCGGTTGTGCCACTGGGTATAGACACCGTTGAGCTGGCGCATACCGACGCTTAAGTTGCCTTCGACGGTCTCCACAACGATGTGGAAGTGGTTGTCCATCAGGCAGTAGGCGTGGCACACCCAGTTGAAGCGCTGACAGACATCACCCAGCAAAGCGAGCCACTGCTGGCGGTCCGCATCGTCGAGGTAGATGGCCTCGCGCCGGTCTCCGCGCGAGGTGACGTGGAACAGGCCACCAGGTACTTCAATGCGCAGGGGTCGTGACATGGGGCGATGCTACTGCGGGAAATGTTTCAATACAAGACCTGACCCCAGTGTCTTGACCCCAGTGTCTTCAATTCTGAGCGACAATTTTGCTCCATGAGCACCACACACTTTGGCTTCAAGAGCGTTGACGAGACCGAAAAGGCGCGCCACGTCAAGGGCGTTTTCGATTCGGTGGCGCCGAAATATGACCTGATGAACGACCTGATGTCGATGGGGCTGCACCGCGCCTGGAAGGCTTATACGGTGCTGGTAGCCAATCTGCACGAGGGTGACAAGGTGCTAGACATTGCCGCAGGCACGGGTGATTTGTCGCTGGCGTTTGCCAAAAAGGTAGGGCACAGCGGTCAGGTGGTGCAGACCGACATCAACGAGGCCATGCTGCGCCACGGGCGCGACCGCATGGTGGACCTGGGTGTGGTGCTGCCCACGCTGGTCTGCGACGCCGAGAAACTGCCGTTTGCCGATGGTTACTTTGACCTGGTGAGCGTGGCCTTTGGCTTGCGCAACATGACGCACAAGGACGTGGCCTTGGCCGAAATGTGCCGCGTGCTCAAGCCCGGCGGCAAGCTGCTGGTGCTGGAGTTTTCCAAAGTGGCGCAGCCGCTGGAAAAACTGTACGACTGGTATTCGTTCAAGGTGCTGCCCAAGCTGGGCGATTGGGTGGCGGGCGACGCGGCCAGCTACCAGTACCTGGCGGAGTCGATCCGCATGCATCCTGGCCAGCAAGAACTCAAATCCCTGATGAAGGCTAATGGCTTTGGACATGTGGATTACCACAACTTGACGGGTGGTCTGGTAGCCTTGCACGTCGGTTTGAAATGTTGACCATTTTTTTGCAAGGAAACGCTCCATGAAACGTTGGTTCTGGTTGGTGACGATAAGTCTGGCTTTGCTGGCGGGCCAAGCAGAGGCAGCCAAGC
>Ga0210009_1000314_pt1 | contig 58083 bp, 46 predicted proteins | sample CryGeyCG2114_065_FD_185457 | JGI IMG/M metagenome (GOLD analysis project Ga0210009, IMG submission 185457) | Groundwater microbial communities from aquifer - Crystal Geyser CG12_big_fil_rev_8/21/14_0.65 (SPAdes) (version 2) | ecosystem: Environmental > Aquatic > Deep subsurface > Groundwater ...
ATTTTAAGTGTGTCAATTTTTGAGAAAACCCCTATTTTACAACTTGTAAATGGGATCAACTACACTTTTAATAACTCTGTTCCGGCTAACCAATTGAATTTATTCAACTTATAACCGGACAGTAGTGAAAAAATATAATGGTTTATAAAGATAAAATTGAAGAAATAAGATTCGGGGTAGTACATCCAATCACCTTAACCACGAGCCTACCGGAAGGAGGGTCAGGCGGCAATATTATATATGAAGGCCAAGAATTTCCCTCCCCGTTAACTTCCGATGGCTTTCAAACGCCTGCTTACTCAAGAATTGGTGTTCCGGTAATTCAGCAAATTGGGAACTATAAATACCAGTTTTTAAAATGGAATGACGGGAACACTTCAAATCCAAGAAATATTTCAATAAATGCGCCTGGTTCAGTTACAGCTCAATTGAAGGGGATACATATGTCCAATACGAGTTCAGCATTTTCAAATAACAACCAGAATAAAGTAGCGAGAACCTCGGATGGTAAAATGCATCTTGTTTACGAAAGTATGGGTTATGTTTTCTATGAAAGAAGCACTAATAGTGGAACGAGTTGGCAGTTAATGAATAACGGCAAATCTCTTTCAAGTAATGAAGCTAAACATCCGGCTATTTCTATTAACGGTACCGAAATAGTAATTGTCTATCAAGAAAAAGATGGGACAGGTTCCAAAGTAATGCTCTTCCACCCGTGTGGATGCGGAACAGACGGTAGTTACCTGCTCGAAGCCGAACCTGATGAAACGTATGCAACAAAAAATCTAACGCCGGTAATTGCTCTTGGTGCAAATAACGAAGTAATGATCGTTTGGAAAAGAACCACAATATCCGGTACAAAAGACGAAGGACTCTATTATAAGTTCGGGCATATCAGTTATGATTATCACTATTGGTATTCCGCTGGTAACTTAGGTGATATGGTTGATCCTATGGGTGGTGAAGTAAACGGTTGGAATCTGAGTCCGGCAATAGACGTTACCCAAAACATAACGTATCCGGCAAGAAATGTATTTCATATTGCCTGGCAGCAGCCTTCGGGTAATTACTCTCACATTGATTACTCGAAGATAGATGTAGGAACAAACAACAGTCTATCATCTACAACCGGTGTAGAAGACGTTTCTTCGGGCAGCGGGTATCAATATAACTATGCCCCTTCCATAAGCCTATCAACTTCCAATGTAGTTAATGTAGCTTGGGCTGCAATGCTCTATTACCCAACAGGCACCAGGAAGGTGATGACAAGAACAAGAACCACTTCTTGGAGTTCATATTTCGGGCAATACGGAAATTCTGTTTTTTCTCCTTCCGTAGCTTGTTACGGCTCCAGCAGTATTATTGCATGGAGTGAAACAAATGGAAGCGGATACAGCGATAAGTTCTTAAAATGGGGTGGTGTTCATACGGCAAATACTACCGGTAAAGATTTACAGATTTACAGTACAACCACGCTGCAGGATATGCGTATAGTTTCGTTTAACAGTACATCCTCGCCGTTTTCCTTTACACAGTCTACTGATCTCTACACACTTAATAAAGAAAATCCTTTGGCAATGCGCTCCGGGGTTCAAGTAGTGGCAGCGCAAGGGAAGACTGAGTTCTACTTCCGCATAGGTGATATTAGTTTTAACGGACAGAACGTTGCCTTTAAAACTATGAACCTTAATGAACCTAATCTTTCTCAAAAAGATTTAGACTACCTTATGACTTCGGATGTAGTAAATTTGGCTGAAGCCGATAACCTCGGTTACTCAATAGAGTACGGCGCGACAGATACCGTTAAAGCATTACAACTATTACAAAAAGATAAATTTATCTCTTTCAATGTAGAGTTAATCGATGCCTCAAATGACGCGGTTCTCTACACCCTAAATGATGTGAAGTTTAACGGCAATTCATCGCTTAGCCTCAATTCAGAAAGTTATAATATTGATCTTACAGGGTTAACCGGCAAAGAAGTTTATTTTAAAGTAAAAATAACAAACAGCTTAAACCCGGTTTATTACGCTTCGGAAATTAAATCAGATGCAAAAGTACTTGGCAAAAGTAAAGCTGTTAACTTAGACCTTTCCAACAAACTTGTAGTTAAGGATTATGATTTGTTCCAAAACTACCCCAACCCGTTTAACCCGGCAACAACCATAACCTACCAGTTGCCAAAGAGTGGTAGTGTAACATTAAAAATATATGATATGCTTGGTAAAGAAGTAATGACTCTTGTAAATGAGCAGAAAGAAATGGGCAGATACACAGTTCAATTCGATGCCTCATCACTTGCAAGCGGTATGTACGTTTACCAATTACGCGCAAATGATTATGCTTCAACTAAAAAAATGTTATTGCTCAAATAAAACAACCTCACCCTTAATCCCTCTCCTTTCTGCCAACGCAGGCAAGCCAAAGGAGAGGGAAACGGGCAGAGGTCAAAAATATTTACTGTCTTTACGGGGTGTGGTAACCAAAAGGCGGGATAAATAACAATACCACAAAATCCAATTTATTTGGAGGTACTATGGTTCCTAACAAAGTAAGCGCTGTGCTGGATGAGAACACCGTTGCAAGTGTTATGGCGGCAATAGCGGATATTAAAACAAAACTCCCTTTCCTAATTGATCTTGCAAGCGACGAGTTAAAAGAGTTGCCAAGACTTGGCGGGAAAAATCTTATCTTCACAACCAAAGCCCTTGCTCTTGTAAAGCAAGATAATGGTTTTATGCCGAGAGATTTTTCTGTTGAAGAAATGGAAAAGGATGTTACTCTCTTCAGTAGCCTTCAAGGGGTAAGGACGGAGATAGCTAAACTTGCCGAAATGATAGAAGACACTTACACGGAAGTTGGCAGCGAAGCCTACGCCGCCGCATTAGTCGTGTACGCAAACGCCAAACGGAACGGAGCTAATACTGTTGGTATGGACGACTCCCTCGACGAGATGAGCAAACGGTTTTACAAAAAAAGTAAACCGGTTACTCCGCCACAATCTTAAGTCCAAACGTAGAGACGGGGCATGCCCCGTCTTTACAACTGATGACGAAATGCAAAAAAAATAAAAAATATTTCCATTCAGCTCTTGATTTTCTCGGGGGGGGGTATATTATTATTGTAACAAAAAAATAGTTTTTAAGGATGCAGCGTCTATGTCAACTTCTTTTAGAACTGAACAACATATTTTCTTTTTCTTTTCCTTTCCACTTGTAACTTTCTACTTGTTACTTTTTCCCTTTCCACTTGTAACTTTTTACTTGTTACTATTTCCTTGCCACTTGTTACTTTTAACTTTCCCCGGAAATCCTTTATGAAAAAAAATATCCTTCTAATACCAATATACTTTCTAATACTTCTTAACTTTGGCTGTAAAAAATCACCAACTGAAGTTGTAGACAACACACAACCAGGTAGAAGAGATTATGCCTGGACGGTGGATACGTTAAAAATTCCTTTTACTGTTCTATACAGTATTTGGGGAAGCAATCCCAATGATGTCTGGGCCGTTGGACCAGGGGGTGGACTTGACCAAACAATTTGGCATTATGATGGTACTAAGTGGAAAACGGATGGTGTATCAAGAGGAATAAGTCCAAATGTTGTTTGGGGTTTTGAAAAAAACAATGTTTGGCTTGGTGGAAATGAGGGGAGAATCTGGCATAATAAAGGAGAAGGATGGCTTGAAAGTATCAATTATAAAAGAAATGGATATAGAATAGGATTTTTTGATATTTGGGGTGACGCAGCCAATAATCTGTTTGCAGCTGGTTATGCTGATAGTAGTGATGTCAGAAAAGGAATTTTGTTACATTATAATGGTGACAAATGGAATGAAACAAATATGTTATCTGCTCCTTATACACTTCAAAGAATAAGAAGAGGAATAAAGACAAGCAATAAGTATTACTTAACTGGTGTCGGTACTTATTCCAATGAAGTAACTTACGCGGGTTTGTTTGAATATAATGGAGAAAAATTTAACAAATTATATGAAGAACCATTTAATCCCTCAACGTGGACTGATATTCATGAAATTGATGGTTACTTGTTTGCAATTATTGGGAAAGAAATAAAACTTAGTACTCCGCAAGGGTTTAGTTTATACTTTAGAGTGGAGAATCAAAATTTTGGGGGGCAAATATTTGGTAGAAGTAAAAAAGATATTTTCATAAGGATGTTAGATGGCATAGCACATTACAATGGAACTGATATAGAGTATTTGTATAAATTCAGTAGCCAAACATCCATTAGTGGTGCGGCAATATTCGACAAAGAGGTGTTTTTTTTGGCGTTAGATGTACCAAGTTACTTAAATATAATAATCCATGGTAGACTAAAAGAATAACAAATTGAAAGGCGAAAACAGCTTATAAATCAATCGGGGTAGCGCGGCAACGCTACCCCAAAGTTAAATAGTCCGTAAAGGTTGGCACCCTAATAATTTCTTTTTAATTAAGAAATAATGGACTATTTGTTTTTAAATTAACAAATTTTTTAACCTAATTCAAAGGATTTACTATGAAATCAAGAGTTTTCATCAAAATTGTTTTGTTGCTAATATTTCAACAACTATCTTTTCTTCATGCACAAACAGTCTGGGGGCCATTTTCTTGCACTAACGAAAAATCTTTTAAACAACAAACCATAGGTGGTGGTCAACCTACTTACTATTGGGGCGTGCCTTATGATTATGGAAATAACAAAAATGGGACAACGGTTGTAATATCGAGATCCGTTTGGAGTTTCACAATGCCAAACTTTCCACAAGGAGCTTATGTTACTAAAGTAGAGTTCAAGTATAAAAATGTAACAGATCAAAATGGAGACTTTAATATTCTTCATATACCGCAAAATTACATTGATCCGACTTCTACATATGAGCAATTTTGGAATATTTCGCAAAATGCTAATTCTTTACTCACTTGTCCTGGAACAACACCAAACACCGCATACACTTATGAAGTCCCAGGATTAGCTCAAATAGTTAGGGATGCGAAAGATGCTGGCGGAACAATAATTTATCTGGGAATTAGAGCGAACCCTGAAGGTGGTACTTTAGGTAATGTTGTTTTAAGCGCATTTTCCTCCGTTGAAGTAATTTTTACTTTCGATATTAGAGCAAAATATACTATTAAAAATAGTTTTGAAACCGGACAAGTAAAAATAAATACACAACCCCAAAACAGTGGATTCACTGATAAATTCCTTACAGGAATAAGTATTAACTTAGAAGCAATGGAACCTCAAAATAGTGGAAACTATGAATATCTCTGGAACGATACTGAAGCACTAAATAATAAAAGTGAGTGGCATATTAAACAATTAAACGGAATACCAGTACCTAAAAGTATAAACCAAAGCTATTCCCATCCTTCTTCAATATCTGAAGACAATTCATTATTAATTGCAAATTTGCGAAGGAATTTCAAGATTACACGTAATGACCAAACCGAGTTTGACGGTACAAGTGGTGTTGCAGATGTAACAAGGATCGTGGACGGGAACAGCGGGACAGTTCCTGCTGATCCAACAAAAACAGTTGGTTCCCGTACTTACAATTTTGCCGGTTGGGCAACTGGTGGTACCGGTTCTTTTACCCCCACAGATAATATGGCTTACCCGAATAATGCTTTTTACAAAACCACTCATTACTCAAACCAGAGTTCATCATTTCTAAACAATAACCAAAATAAAGTAGTTAAGACCTCGGATGGTTATTTGCACCTTGTTTATGAAAGTATGGGTTATGTTTTCTATGAAAGAAGCACTAATAGTGGAACGAGTTGGCAGTTATTTATTAGAGTCCGAACCGGATGAAGCATATGCAACAAAGAACTTAACTCCGGTTGTTGCTCTTGGTGCAAATAACGAAGTAATGATTGTTTGGAAAAGAACAACTCTGTCGGGTTCAAAAACTGAAGGACTCTATTATAAATTTGGGCACATCAGTTATGATTATCATACATGGTATTCAGCTGGTAACTTAGGTGATATGGTTGACCCTATGGGTGGTGAAGTAAATGGTTCAAATCTAAGTCCTGCAATAGATGTTACTAAGAGTGTAACCTATCCGGCAAGAAATGTATTTCATATTGCCTGGCAGCAGCCTTCTGGTAATTATTCTCACATAGATTACTCAAAGGTAGATGTTGGAACAAACAATGCTCTTTCTTCCACCACAGGCGTTGAAGATGTTTCATCAGGTAGCGGGTATTCTTATAATTACTCCCCATCAATTAGTTTATCTACATCTAATGTAGTAAATGTGGTTTGGGCGGCAATGCCTTATTATGGTTCCTCAACGAGAAAAGTTATTTCAAGGACAAGGACTACAAGTTGGAGTTCATATTTCGGTCAGTATGGCAACTCTGTCAATTATCCTTCAGTTGCATGCTACGGCTCCAGTAGCATTATTGCCTGGAGTGAAGGAAACTCAAGCCCATATAGCGACAAGTTCTTGAAATGGGGTTCAGTCCATACAGCCCCAACAACGGGGAGAGATTTGCAAATCTATAATACATCGGCGCTCCAGGATATGCGAATTGTTTCGTTTAGCAACGCGTCATTGCCTTATTCATTCGCTCAATCTACTGATCTTTACAACCTTAACAAAGAAAATCCGTTGGCAATGCGTTCCGGTGTGCAAGTAGTGGCAGCGCAAGAAAAAACAGAATTCTACTTCCGTATAGGGGATATCAGTTTTAACGGACAGAATGTTGCCTTCAAAGGTATTAATCTTAATACAACCAACCTTTCTCAAAATGATTTAGATTATCTGATGACCTCGGACGTAGTTAATTTGAGCAGCGCAGATAATTTAAGTTACGCAATAGAATACGGCGCTACGGATACGGTAAAAGCGGCAAGCTTATTACAAAAAGATAAATCTATCTCTTTCAAAGTAGAGTTAATAGATGCATCCAATAATGCCGTGCTCTATACACTTAACAACGTTAAGTTTACCGGAAGTTCATCGCTCAGTTTATCATCTGAGAGTTATAATATTGATCTAACGGGATTGACAGGTAAAGAAGTCTATTTTAAGGTAAAAATAGCGAACACTTTAAATCCGGTTTATTACGCTTCCGAGATAAAATCAGATGCGAACGTCTTAGGTAAAAGTAAAGCGGTAAGTTTAGATTTATCCAAGACACTTGTTGTGAAGGATTATGATCTATTCCAAAACTATCCCAACCCGTTCAACCCGGCAACAACCATTACTTACCAGTTGCCTAAGAGCGGAAGTGTAACGTTAAAGATATATGATATGCTTGGTAAAGAAGTAATGACTCTTGTAAATGAGCAGAAAGAAATGGGCAGATACACGGTTCAGTTCGATGCTTCATCACTTGCAAGCGGCATGTACGTTTACCAGTTACGCGCAAATGATTATACTTCTACTAAAAAAATGTTGTTGCTCAAATAAAAACAACCTCACCCTTAGTCCCTCTCCTTACCAAGGAGAGGGAAACAGGGAGAGGTTAATTAAGTACAATCTTCTTTTCTATGCTAAACAGCAAATAGTTTCTCCTGAATTTGAAATCAAACCCCCATCACCTAAATTAGCAGAAAGATTGTGAGAAATTATTTTCCCATTTAGAATAAATTGGAGACCGGATGAACAAATTTAAATATGTTATCAAACGAAGCGGAGCGATTGTTCCTTTTAACCCGGAACGAATTGCAAATGTAATTTATAGAGCCGCTGTTTCCGTTGGCGGAAGAGATAAAGAGAAAGCGGCGGAACTGGCAAAGCACGTTATCTCTCATATGGAAAAACAATTTGATGAAGGCTACAAACCGCACGTTGAAGAAATTCAGGACATTGTTGAAAAAGTTTTAATTGAAAACGGTCACGCTAAAGTAGCAAAGGAATTTATTCTTTACCGCCAACAATCTTCGCAAAGAAGACAGTTTGACTCACGCCATTTTTCAAAACCGTTGGAAAATATTCCATGGGGAAAAGTGTGGCACTCGCTTGATTGGGCTGTTGCGCATAATCTTCACTCAATCAGTTTGATGAACGAACGAATGAGAAAAGGAGATTTTCCGCAGATCGTGCATGAATCCGAAACCGCGTACGAAACGCAGCTTGATACCGCCGCGGAACTGATAAAAGAAAGAAGCGGCGAACTAAAAATGGTGATGGTCAGCGGACCCTCTTCATCTGGTAAAACTACTACGACTTATAAACTTGAGCAGCGTTTGAAAAAAGCGGGAATGCGTTTCGTTCCTCTTATTGTTGATAATTATTTTTTCGATCTTGAACTCCACCCGAAAGATGAATTCGGCGATTATGATTTTGAAACACCGCAATCGCTAAATCTTGAATTGATAAACAAACATCTTAAACAACTTGCCGATGGTGAGGAAGTAAAAATCCCTTATTATGATTTTAAAGAAGGAAAAGGATATCCCGACCGCACTCCGATTCAACTCCACGAAAACGAAGTTTTATTGATCGATAGTTTGTATGGATTATATCCTGATTTCAGCCGAGAAATTTCTGCCGCACAAAAATTTAAACTTTATTTGGAGCCGCTGCTGCAAATGAAAAACAGTGAAGGAAATTATTTGCGATGGACAGACTTGCGATTGATCCGCCGGATGCTGCGCGATTCGGTTCACCGCGCATACAAACCGGAACAAACGCTGCTTCATTGGCATTACGTACGGTCAGCAGAAAAGAGAAATATACTTCCATACTCAAGCACAGCAGATTATATTGTGAACACTTCTATGGCGTACGAAGTGCCGCTCTACCGTCCGAAACTTTTAACAGAGTTTGCCGAATGGGAAAAGAAATATGCCGGCGATCCGCTGCGAGAAGATGCCTATGTACGAGCCGTTCGCGTAAAGAAAATGTTGGAAGAAGTTGATCCGATTGAGGATGATTCACCTGTACCGGGAGATTCTGTATTACGCGAGTTTATTGGCGGCAGTACGACTAACGTTCATTGATTTATTTTCTTAGTGTTTCTTTGTGTTCTTAGTTCCTTAGTGGTGAAAAAAATTACCACTGAGACACTGAGGGCACATAGTTACACTTAGGATTCAAAAAAAATCAAATCTAAGCGAACTCCTAATTCGTAATTCCTCATTCCTAATTATTAAAGTCGTCGTACCAAAACGGTCTTGTCTTTAGTTCATCAAAATGAAGAATTGATTTGAACAAAGGAATTTCATTTGCGGTGAGATGCGGAAGTATTGTTGTTGGAAGCGCGGCAATTCTTTTTGAAGATAAAATCTTAGTTAGCAATTCTTCGGTAAGGAAATTTATCCGCCGGAATTCGTTAAAGACAAAAATGAGATCAAAAATATTTGTTTTGCCCGATTCAAATTCCGCCAATATTCTTTCTGCAAACGGTTGAAGATATTCTCCCGGGACAGTATCAAGTGAGTAATAGAGTTCTGCAACTTTCCGCCTTCCGTCTTTTTGCTGCTTGGAAATGAAGAAGAGAAAAAACTCACCGCGTTTCATATCATTCAACTTTTCTCTGAATTCTTCTTTTTTAATTTGCGAAAAGTGAAAGAAAATGTCGGAAGGGTAGTGCAGACTTTTCAAAAAGCCGAACCCTTTCGTATCAATTTTTTTTACGCGGCAGAAATCAAGAGGTTCCATAATTTAATCATAGCGCGGCAAGCCGCAAGTTCAAAGTGAAAAGTATAAAGTTAATAGAAAACCTCAAAACAAGAAAAATATTTTGATTTTAAAAAGAAGATTTACAGCCCAACACTATAAATCAATCGTCCCCTTTAGAGACGGCAGTTCTTAGTTTAAAGATTTTTTATTTCGTTTGTCAATTTTGTAATCGCTTCTTTCGCATCACCAAAATACATAAGCGAATTCGGATAGAAGAAAAGTTCATTCTCGATCCCTGCATATCCAACATTAAGTGAGCGTTTGTTTATGATGACGGTTTTTGCATAATCAACATTTAAAATGGGCATTCCAAAGATCGGGCTGTTCTGATCGTGCCGCGCTGCAGGATTCACTACATCATTTGCGCCGATAACAATAGCAACATCCGTCATCGGAAAATCATCGTTAATATCTTCCATCGCAAAAAGTTTATCGTAAGAAACCTGTGCTTCCGCCAAAAGCACATTCATGTGTCCCGGCATTCTGCCTGCAACCGGATGAATTGCGAATCGCACCCTCACACCTTTTTTCTCAAGCACATTGACAAGATCGCGAACCGCATGCTGTGCCTGTGCAACTGCCATTCCGTAACCTGGAACAATAACTACACTGCTTACCGAATCAAGCAGCATGGCAAGTTCTTCAGAATCAATTGATTTGACATCTCCCTTAACCGAGGTGGTTGCAGTTCCCGTTCCACCGGAACCGGCAGAAGCCCAGCCGCCAAGAACTACATTCATCAAAGAACGGTTCATTCCGCGGCACATGATCAATGTTAAGATAATTCCCGATGCCCCCACTAACGCCCCGGCTATGATCAATTCATTATTTCCCAGCACAAAGCCGGTTGTTGAACCGGCAATTCCCGAATAAGAATTAAGCAGTGAAATAGCTACCGGCATATCAGCTCCGCCAATCGGGAGGACTAACAGTACTCCGAGCAAAAGAGAAACAAAAGTAATAAGTAAAACAAGACCCATTGCGGATGGATTTATAACCACGTATGCGCCGCCTGCTATTACTGCAAGCAAGAGCAAAAGGTTAAATGGATGCTGCAACGGATATTTAACAACTTTGCCCGAAACCCATCCCTGCAATTTTCCAAAAGCAATCATTGAGCCGGTGAAGGTTACGCTGCCTATAAGCAAACTGAGAACAATGGCGATGCCCTGATCAAGCGGAAGAAGAAAAGGCAAACCTTTATCAACCGGATAATTTGGATTGATTTTATAATACTCTGCCAGCGCTACTAAAGTTGAAGCGCCGCCGCCGAATCCGTTTAACATTCCAACCATTTGCGGCATCCCGGTCATAGGAATTTTTATCGCAAGAATGGTTCCGATCAAAGAGCCGACGATGATTCCGATTATTATCCACTCATACGTTAAAACATTTTGATCGAGCAGCGTGGCAACGATCGCCATCAGCATTCCAATAGCCGCATAAAGATTTCCTTTGCGCGCAGTTTTGGGCGAGCCTAACAATTTTATCCCGAAGATGAAAAGAACAGAGGATACCAGGTATGTAATTTCTATTGCAATAAACATTTTTTAACTCACTTCTTTTTAAACATTTTAAGCATACGGTCGGTTACCAAAAATCCGCCGACAACATTTATCATTGCGAAGATCACGGCAACAAGTCCAAGGATGGTGCTGACGGTAAAATCCTTCAAGCCTGCGCTCAAGATCGCTCCCACAATCGTGATGCCGGAAATTGCATTTGAACCGGACATCAAGGGGGTATGGAGAGTTGGCGGCACTTTAGTTATTAATTCGAAACCGACAAAGATGGCGAGCATGAAAACGTAAATATGCATCAGAAAAACAAATTCATTTAAGTGCGTTGAAATAAATTCTACCATATTTCTTCCTTTCTAATAATTCTTTTTGTTTGCTTGTAATTTTTATACCGCAGACTGAAGTCCGCGCTACGGATCTATTTGATTAAATCTTTCACTCTTTGATTAACAACTTCTTTTTTATAAGTGATCAACGAGCCCTTGACAATTTCATCATCGAGTTTTAATTCTACTTGACCTGCATTAGAAATATGAGTAAGCAAATTTAAAACATTTTTTGAATACATTTCACTTGCGTGAGTTGCAACAAGGCTGGGAATGTTCGGTTCGCCAATAATGGTAACGCCGTATTTTTTAACGGTCTTTCCCTTTTCACTTATTTCGCAATTGCCGCCAAACTCCGTAGCCATATCAAGTACCACGCTGCCGGGGCGCATATTTTTCACCATCTCTTCGGTTACGAGAATAGGAGATTTTTTGCCGGGTATTAAAGCAGTTGTGATAACAATATCGGCTTCGGTAACATGTTTAAAGATCACTTCTTTTTGCTTCCGTAAAAATTCAGGGGAGGCTTCTTTTGCGTAACCGCCCGCATCCTGCATGTTCTCATCTGTTTCAACTTCAATAAATCTACCGCCAAGACTTTGCACTTCTTCTTTTACAGCGGGACGAATATCGGAGACTTCTACAACGGCGCCCAATCTTTTTGCAGTTCCAAGCGCTTGTAAGCCTGCTACACCTGCCCCCATGATCACAACTTTTGCGGGGGAGATAGTTCCTGCGGCGGTCATCATTAACGGGAAAATTTTTCCGAGCTGGTTCGCTGCCATCAATACGCTTTTGTATCCCGCTAAATTTGCCTGTGAACTAAGTGCATCCATTTTTTGCGCAAGAGTAGTCCGCGGGATCATATCCATCGAAATAACATTGATGCCTTTCTCCGCACATTTTTTTGCAAGCTCTAAATGAAAAAGAGGATAGAGAAAAGTGATGAGCAGCGTTCCTTCTTTCAGCAAGTCAAGTTCGTGCTTGTTAAGCTGCGGATGCTCAATTGGTCGTTGAACTTTTAAAACTATATCTGCGCCAGCATAAAGCTCAACAACATTTTGAATGATCTTCGCTCCATGTTTCATATAATTATCGTCAGTAAAACCTGCATTCAGTCCGGCATCTTTTTCGATGGTAACTTCAAATCCGGCTTTAATTAATTTAGAAACCACATCGGGAACAGCAGCTACTCTGTTTTCACCGGGAAGTATTTCTTTAGGGACAGCTATTATCACCTTTTTCTCCTTTGTCTTAAATTGAAAAATTAATCTTAGAACTTTAAGTGATTATTATAAAGTGCAAATTAAGAAGAGTAAGCAATTGAACAAAAAATTATCTTAACAAAATCATCTTCTTAGTAGCAACAAACTGCCCTGCGCGCAGTTGATAAAAATAAATTCCGCTGGGTAGTTGGTTTGTGGTTAGTTGATGGTTGTTGGTTGCATCGAAATTAATGGAATAATTCCCGGCTTGTTGTTCAGTATTGACCAATGTTGCCATTTCTTTACCGAGAATATTAAATACTTTTAAATTTACTTTACTGCTTACGGCTAACTGATAACTGATGACCGTCGTTGGATTAAAAGGATTAGGATAATTCTGAAAAAGCACAAGATCATCGGGCAGCATTTTTATTTCAGTTCCAACTTTCGTATAAACATCATTTATCTTTCCAGGAGTACCATAAGCGGTTGAGGCGCGCCAATTATGCGGAAGTGCGTTATCAAGCTGTGGATTTCGTAATGAGAGCGTTCTTCCTGTTCCATTTGCCAAAGAATCCCATTCTCCCGATGATGCAAAAGAAACTACATCCACCTCTTTTGAGTCGGCATCAATTAATTGAATTTGTTCTCCCGCACTGCTCAATCCAAATTGCATGTCTCCCAAAAGATTTGTTTCATTCGGATACAAAGATTTGAACTTTACTGTGTCTCTGCAAAGAAGAAGATATGCATCTCCCTTTAAGACAATATTTTCGGGGAAAAGAAAAACATTCGCTTTACCGTCTTGAAACTTCCAGCCGGAAAGTGAAATTGACGTTGAGGATGGATTATACAATTCAACCCAATCTTCCGTGTCAAATGAATGAGATGATTTATAATTGATTTCATTTATCACTACAGTTGTTACAGATAATTCTGCCGGTTCAAAAACAGCGTTTAAATAAGAATCACTCCCGGAAAGAAGAGTAATTTCAGGCGAAGTAGAACCTGAAACACCTTCCCATTTTACAAAGCGATATCCGGGTAATGCAAAGGCTCTTACTTTAAGCGGAATATTTGTGAAAAATAGATTTTGCGAATTGTTATTCTTCACTTCAACTTCGTGCGTAAAGATTTTTCCCCACGTAGGATTATTTCTCCCCAATGTAATCGAGCAAGTCCCGGCTAAACCAAATTTTGAAGAAATAAATTTTCTCATAGTGTCAGGGCGGTTTACCGCAAAGTCTCTCATCACTTGAACATTGACGAACCAATCTTTCCCGATGGTAATAGATTTTTCCCACCGCAGTTTGTGCCGCGGAATTTCAGAAGCGATCACTCCGCTCAGACTGTCAATTACCCCAATTACATGAAGCGGTTCATATGTTGTATTCATGTGTACTGCGAAACGTTGAATAAATTCATTTCTAAATTCTTCGTTCTCTAAAAGTTTTCTTAACATCAGCGTTGCCCAAGGGGGATTAGGCCAGCTCGCACCGTCGGTTGCAGTTGCCAGAGCAAGTGTGTTGGAAAAGTACTGTCCGTTTGCGTTTCCACCAAAGGTAAAATCGAGATCGTAAATCATCCAGCGCCATTTCCCTTTGGGCGATCTTTCACGCCACAATTTCATATTCGAGCCGGGCCAGTCGCCGTTCGCAGTAAAAATTTGTGCGATTTGATAATCAATATATTCGTCAATATCAACGATTGATTTTATATGTTCATAATTTGAAGGAGCCGCAATATTATAATTTGCAAAAAATGTCATCATTTCATTGTAGGCAATGATATCGCCGTAGTTAGCGCTTCCTGCTTTACTGATTTCTATGAGATCAATCGAATCTTTGTTTACCCCGAAATGACTGGCGAGGTAATTATCATCTAATTTTTCCCGGATGTTATGAATCCCCCAGTATTGCCCGTTTATAAAAAGAATTGAAGGGCGGTAAGCCTGATGATCTACTTTCATTCCTTGTTCAATTAACGATTGCGCCATTTCTTCGCGGCACATCGTACGCCACCAGTCTTGTGCGCCGCTTCGAAGTACGATGTTCTCAAATTCGTTTACAAAAATATCCGGGAAAATGCGGTAATTGAGTTTCCCCAATCCATATTTCGATCGAAAATAAAATGCGAGAGATTTCATCGGATAGATGCGGCTACAGCCGCCGTAAATTTTTACACCGGCGGATGTTTTGAAAGCGAGAGATCTGTTTTTTTCAAAAAATTCTAATTCGATTGGACGTTCCCAATCTTGATTCCAATTTCTTGGTCCATTACTACACCGTGCAGTTATTCCATTTATTCCTTCAACATAAATACCGGAGGTATCGCTGAAAAAATTGGCGGGGTCAGTAACAATTGAAAAGGCGGGAAGTTCAGTCTGCTCATTAATAAAATAAGAAAAGGTTAAAAGGTTGCTTGGAAGAAAACCATCTTTAAAAGCTCTTATGCGCAGGACGGATGTCGAATCAATTCTAATTGTGCCTGAAACAAGTGAACTGCTTTTTGTTGGAACAGTTCCGTCCCTGGTGTAATAAATTACTACATTAAATTCGGTATGAGAAATCGAGATCGTAATAGGAGAGTCATAAAACCCGCTCTGCAAGGAGACGGAAGGCTCGCTCAGTTTATTAAAGATTGATGAAGTACTATTTTTAGCACCGGGAGAAGAAGGAAAAAACTTGAACCATTCTGATGCTGCGTCCGGAAATCTTCCGAAAGAAATATCTGTCTGCTGAGCTTCGAAAGTGATGGTATCAATTACTTCGCCCGACGGATTAAAAAGGCCGATTTGCTGTCCGGAAGCGCTCAACTTGAAATTTGTATGCGTGCCGATATTTTTACTGTCTGCCCAAATAAGTAAATAATTTTTCGGCTGAACAATGAGATCGGATTGAAAGATATATTTTTGCGGCTGGGAAAGATCGTCGGTGATCGAGTAATCTTTTAAATTGATTTGAGTATTACCGGCGTTGTAAAGTTCAATCCAATCAGAATAAGCATGGTAGTCAGGATCCGCTATTACCGCTGCATTAGAAGCCATGAACTCATTAATAGAGATCGATTGCGTAAGACTTTTCTCTTGAATAAAAAAGAAAAAAAGAATAAATGGAAAAAGGAAGTAAGATGGATTAAGTTTTTTCATATTGCGTTGAATTCTTAATCCAAATTACGAAGAATTAAGCCAAAACTTGTGCTGAAATGCAGCACTTATTTTATCGAAGAAAAATCATCTTCTTGGTTTGTACAAGATTTCCCGCACGAAGTTGATAGAAATAAACACCGCTTGGTAAGTTGTTAGTGGTTAGTTGTGGGTTGTTTGTTGTGGCAAAGTTGATGGAATATTTTCCTGCAGGTTGTTCTTTGTTTACCAAAGTTACCACTGATTTTCCAAGAATATCATATACTTTTAATGTTACATTACTGTTTACCGACAACTGATAACTTATTTCTGTTTCCGGATTGAATGGATTTGGAAAATTTTGCTCAAGTCCAAACCCGGTTGGTGTATTGATTTCATTTCTAACATCAGTAGCAACAAGATCAAATTTTACAAAGTTGACGTTGAATCCGCCAAAGTAAAAGTTGAGAGAAAACGTATGCTTTCCCGAAGTAAGATGAATGTTATTTATAGGAAGACTCATCCATTTTGTCCAGCCGCCGGTTGCCGGAACGTCAATGAAGGTTCCAATATTTACTCCATCCCATCGCATTAAAACTTTTCCACCTGAGGCATTTGCAGCTATACGTAAAGCTAAGTTATATGTTCCGGTTTGCTCAACATTTACGGTGAAGTTCAAGTATTCACCGGTATTTGTCCAGCCGACATCATATCCGTTTGTAAGAATGTCGGAACATTTCTCAATATCAACGCCATCATTTCGATATTGTCCACCACTATTCCAGCTTCCGTTGTTGCCTGTATTTTGGTAATCAATGTCTTTATAAGCATAACCATTTTGACCAATGTCATAATCGGCGGCATAAATAATTCCCGGGATAGCATTGGGTTTAAATGGAAGAACCGCGGTAGTTTGTACTTCTCTGAACATTGCATCAAGTACCCCATCATTTATTTTGCAGCTATCAAAATTGAGATTTTGTGCAAATTTTGTTAAAGCATTTACGGCATAATCAACTGAAGGTTTTGTCGCTTGTCCGCTCCAATACTTTAAAAGATAATCATACTCCGCGGGTTTATTTACGAACATCATGCTATTGTTGCCTTCAACTTTTTTGAGAGTCCACCAAGCCCAGCCGATATTATACGATTCCATTAACTTGATAGCATCTGTGAACCATTGATTTGAATTTTCTCCCGATTCACCAAGCCAGAGAGGCCGCTGAGTATTGTTCCTTAATGTTGTAAGATAATTTATTGATCCGGCATCTGTTGCGTTCCAATATTTATGAAAGCTGTAAGACATATTGTCGTCCCAGGCAGGGCTTAAATTATCAAAACTTGTTGCGTACCAATTTCCTTCGATAAAAATTATATGATTTTTGTCAACTGCACGAATTCCGTTTGTGATAGTGATAAAAAGATCTCTCAATGGTTGATTATTACCGGTGCTAAAAGTATAAGCGGTTTCGTTAATAAGATCATAACCGCCGATCCATTGTTTGTCTGCATAACGAGTGGCAATTGTTTTCCAGAGATAAACAGTCCGTTGTTGAGCGACCGGGTCTTCCCACAAAGGAAGATATGCAGGATTGTAATCTGCAATATTATCTTTACTCTGTCCTCCCGGCGCCGCATGAAGATCAAGGATCAAATAAATTTTACTTTCTTCACACCATTGCAAAAGGCTGTCTATAATCGCAAATCCTTCTTCCGAATAAACGAACGGTGTTTCTTGCGGAGTGAGAAGATTAAAATGCATCGGAAGTCTAATTGAATTAAAACCCCACTCCGCAATTTTTTGAACATCTTTTCTTGTTACAAAATTTGATCTGTAAAGTTTGAAAAATTCATCAGCTTTTTGTACCCCGACCAACTCTTCAATCTTTAGTTTGAATTGCCATGCGGCATTTGCAAACGATGAAGTTTGCAGCATATAACCTTCGGGAACAAGCCATCCTCCAAGTCCGATACCGCGAAGTAATAGATTTTGCCCGTTGCCGTCAATAATTTTAGTCCCTGATGTTTTTAGAAAACCTTGCGGTAAAATAATGGGGGAAAAGAACAAGAAGAAAAGTGCCGGAAGAAGGAATTTGCTGTTTAGAGTCTTCATAATTAAATTTTGCTTGTTGGTGATGCTTCGTTGTGTCTTTTGCTTAAAATAGTACAAAAATCAATCCAAATATTTAAGAGACAACTAAGCGTTTTAAGTGATTTTCTTCTCTTCAAATTTGTTTGAAGTTATTAATCTGATAAGAGAAAAATTATCTCTTTGATAACGAAAAGCAGGAAGAAAAAGTTGGATTTCATTTTCTCGGTGAAAATGCTTACGTTCGACAGTGGCAATAAGTGAACCGTTTCAAAAATTTAGAGAAAAAAAATATGAGGATCCTCTCGGTAGATGATGGTCTTGAAAACAGGATTATTATAACGAAATTTCTGCAAAACTTATTCGAGGTTGAGGATGCAGTTAATGCAATTGAAGCAATCCAAAAAGCAAAACGCGAAAAATATGATCTTATTTTAATGGACATATCGTTGGATGGCGTTATTGACGGCAGAACTGCAGCAAAAGAAATTAGAAAAATTTGCGGCTACAAAGACATACCCATTATTGCGATCACCGGATATGCTTTCCTTACGGACAGAGAAGAACTCTTCAGAGAAGGATTCAATGGTTTTCTCGCAAAACCATATTGCAAAGAGCAGTTAATCGAAATTGTCGAGCAACATTTAAAAATTAAATAGAGGTACTCTTCAATATTCTTTATAAACTGCAAAACCTTTTTTAACCAGTTCGTCATTCACATTTACAAAAGTTCCTTTGGCAGTAGTAACCCAAATTTCGCCAAGGTATCTTCCATATTTTTCTCGCGCATCCTTGATCGTGCGGAGAGTAATTTCTTTATTTAAGATCAAGCCGCGCAGAAAATCTCGCGACAGTAATCCTTGGGGTCTTTCCTTCCCCCTGAGTTCAGGAGCATTGATACCGAACAATCTGATCTTTTCATTTTTTATCCATGTATGCAAACCGAGATCAATATCAACGGTGCAAGTATCGCCGTCGTAAACAGCGGTAACAAAGGCATTGTATTGAAAGAGTTGAAGTTCCATCTTTTTCCTTTCAAATAAATTGAATAATTTGTTTTCAACTTAAGGAACTATTTACAATTTAGAAAAGCGGTATGTCAAAAAAAACGATCATCTTTGTTATGCTTTGTTTTGTCATTTTCGTTATTAAAAACGAGGCACAAATAAAATTGAAGTCGGTAGGTGCGTCCTTGGGTATCGGAACGATGAGCGGGAATTCCCCGCAAATATTTTCCTCTTCACTATCACTCCTCACTGATGTGAGCATCGAATCCCCCGATCCTGTTAATTTGAGATTGCAGTTAAGTTTCCTGAATGATTTTAATAAACTCATTCCGGAAAACCGGCAAAACAAATATTATCCATCTTTAAAAGGTGTTTCAGTGCAAATGTTATTTCAGCAGCAGATGTTCAAGAAAATATATTTTGAAGAGGGATTCGGTCCCCTGGTAATTAATGATAGAACATTTAGCGATGTGAACTTGTGGAGTTATGGAGCGGTTTTTTCATTTTCAGCAGGAATAAGTTTTGTTGAAAAAGGGGAGAAAGGTTTTTCGTTATCAATAATTTCTGAATTGGGGAACACGTTTACACAAACCACTCCGCAATATTTATCACTTGCATTACAGTTGAAATATCTAAACTGAAAGTTATGTGCAAAAAAAAGGCTGCCAATTTTTTGGCAGCCTTAACTTTTTTCTGTTACGAAAAAATATTATAAACCGAAGTTATAAATAACGTTAACACCGATAAAATTAGCGCTGCTTGCCAGTGTCTGATATTTAAGAACAATATCAATTGCTGATAATTGATATCCAACTCCTAATGCGTATCCAAATTCCGTTGAGGAAGTTGAAACTGTTTTCGAAGGATAGAGTACAGTGGTTCCGGATTTAATTTCAGGTGTTGTTGCCTCGACGGTAACCATATTCAATCCGGCTTCAACAGATCCATAAAAACTTGAAGCAAATGAGTACTTAGTTCCAACAAGAATCGGGATTGCTGACCAAGATGATTTATAACCAGCTACATCTTTTCCGCTAAATGTTACATAGCCAACGGAAGCAGTTCCGATCATGCTGCCAAATCCCATTTCGCCTTTAACCAATCCGCCAAAACCCATTGAAACTACATCACCAAATGTTCCCATTGGTAATGCTAATGTTCCGCCAACACCTAAAGTTATTTTTGATTGTCCGTTAGTAAATCCGGCAAACAAAACAAGAACAACGAGCAAAGAAAGTACTTTTTTCATCAGAGAACTCCTGTAAATTATGGATAATAATTATTTTTCTTGGTCCTTCATATCTCCTTTACGTAGGTTCTATGAAAACCGCGTGTAAATTTTGTTATTTTTTTTTAAAAAAACAAGAATAGCATGCCCTATATTTTACTTATTTTTTCAATAGGTTATTAACCAGAAATGTTCCCACGTTAATAATTTACTGAAACACATTTTAAAGTGACACAATATCTTCCGATAAAATTAGTATTTTAGAAACAAAAAGTCTTAAAAATTATTAAACAATGCTGCAAGTTTGCTTTAATGGAAAATGAAATTCAAAATATACCGGAGAATTTTTCTGGGATCTTCATCCGTTCAGACAAAGACTATCAGAATTTGATTTTCGTTTCTTCCTCCATAAAAAAATATTTTGGCTTTTCGTCCGAAGAAATCATGGGCAGTCCAAAATTATTATTTAAAAAAATAGATGCTGCATATTTCAAAGAAGTGAAAAAGTTTTTCCGTAATCTTAAAAAAGGACTTCCCTCCACAGTTGATTTCATCGTAATAAAAAATGTAGACGAAAAATATTTACTTAGGTTTAGAGCAGTTCCGCGCTACGAAGGATCGGAATTAAAATTCTTTGATGGGATTATGTTTGAGGTGTATGATGAACTTAACCAGAAAGCATTGCTGGAAGAGTCTGAAAAACAATTAAAAGTTTTATTTGAAACGGCTGAAGATCTTATCTTCATTTTAGATGCGAGCGGAAACTTTGTTCTGGTGAACGCAAATGGGGCGCTTTCCCTTGAATACATGACCGATGAAATGAAGGGGAAACACATCCTCACCTTTATTGATGAATCTGGAAAAAGTTCTTTCCTCAAAGCTTTTCAATTACTAATTGCCTCCACTACGGTCCAGACCTTTGCAACCAAATTTCAGAGCAAATATGGAAAAAGTATTATATTTGAATTGAACGCGAGAACAATTTTCGATGATTATAAAAAAATAATCGGCGTTATTGCCATTGGAAGAAACATCACTTCCCGTAATTCTTTGGAAGATAAAATGAAAGATTTATCCCACAAATTAGTTGAAGCAAGAAGAATTATTTCTGTTGAACGCGATCGTGCAAAGCAGAGAATTTCGGTGCTTGAAGAATTAAACAGGTTGAAAAACGAATTCGTTTCAAACATTTCGCACGAATTACGGACACCTTTAGCTTCAATTATAGGATTTTCCGAGACGATTGATTCCGATACTTCCATGCCTGATGAAATGAAAAAAGAGTTCAATAAAATTATTTTAGATGAGGCAAAACGTCTTGCCAATTTAATTAACGATGTCCTTGATATCTCTAAAATTGAAGGCGGGAAAATAGTACTTAATAAAACCGAATTTGATATTAATGAAATTCTAAGAAGAAGCGTCGAAAAAGTTCGCGCTTATGCGGCAGCAAAAAGGATTACCTTATCGGTTGATATTCCGCCGGAGGCAGTTTTGGTTTTAGCTGATGAGGAGAGAATAACACAACTTTTTGAAAATCTTTTAACAAACTCAGTGAAGTTTAATGTTGAAGAAGGGAGGGTAACCGTTATGGCTCAGAATCTCTTTAAAGAATATGAAGTAATAATCAGCGATACTGGGGTTGGAATTCCCGCCCAAGATTTGCCGTTCATTTTTCAAAAATTTTATAGGGTAAGCAGACCGGGAACAGAAATCCCCGGAACGGGTTTAGGGCTTGCTTTAGTGAAACAAATTGTTGATCATCATAAAGGGCTGATCACCATGCAAAGTGAAGAGAACAGAGGAACGACGTTTATTATTAAATTACCGTTACTTAATAAGCAAGGATAGCAAATTGAAAAAACTCATTTTCATTGTTGATGACGAACCGGCAATTGCAAAATTACTCTCGTATTGGGTGCATGATAAGTGGGATTATGCGGTCGAAATATTTACCGATGGCGAGCAGGTACTCAGAAAACTTTCGGCAAAACCCGATCTAATTTTACTTGATATTATGCTTCCCGGTCTAAATGGCATTGAAACATTGCAGCGCATTAAACAGTATGATGAGAACATCCCGGTTATTATTCTCTCGGCGCAAGGAAGAATTGAAACCGCATTGGAAGCGCTCAGAAACGGTGCGTATGATTATTTCCCGAAACCAATTGATACACAGCGCCTTGAACCGGCTATAAAAAACGCAATAAAAAATTACGATCTGACCCGTGAAGTTCAAAACTTACGTGAAAATGTTCAGCGCGAATTTAAATTTGAAAATATCATTTCCGCTGATGGAAAAATGCAGGATGTTTTTAAACTTGTTACAAAAGTTCTTAACAACGACATTACTGTTTTGATCCACGGTGAAAGCGGAACAGGGAAAGAATTAATCGCCAAAGCGATTCACTTTAACGGGATTCGTAAAGAGAAACCCTTTATTGTCGTAAACTGTGCTTCAATCCCCCGTGAACTTCTGGAAAGCGAATTATTCGGACACGAAAAAGGTTCGTTCACCGGGGCGCATCAAAGGAAACTTGGAAAATTTGAAATTGCTAATCAAGGAACGATTTTTTTAGATGAAGTCGGCGAGCTTGAAATGATGTTGCAGGCAAAGTTGCTGCGGGTTATTCAGGAAAGAGAATTTGAACGTGTCGGGGGAAATGAATTGTTAAAAACTGATGTGCGAATAATTTCTGCAACAAATAGGGATTTACGAAAAGCGGTTGAGAATAAGGAATTTAGGGAAGACCTCTATTATCGTTTAAATTCCTTTCCCATAAACATTCCACCGCTAAGGCAGCGTAAGGGGGACTTACTTGTTCTCGCTGATTATTTTCTTCATCAATGTAAAACAAAATTAAAAAAAGAGATAAAAGGTTTTTCAAAACGAGCCTTAAAACTTATTTATGATTATGATTGGCCCGGCAATGTGCGTGAAATGGAAAACACGATCGAGCGCTGTATTATAGTTTCAGATACTGAAAATATTGATGTAGAAGATTTTCCGGCGCACATCAAAGTTTTTGATCAAAGCCGGAGCTATGGAACTTCCTCTGGGTATTTTACAGAGGACGTGATCGTTCCTTTTGAAAAAATTAAAGAAGAAGCCGTACGACATGCCCTTAAAATAACCAAAGGAAATATCCTTGAAGCCGCAATGAAATTGCAGCTCGGCAGGGCAACAGTTTACCGTTTAATGGATCGTTATAAAATTGATAGTAAAGAATTTGAATAAAAACTAAATTGCAGTAAGAAAAAAGGAGAATTATGGACTTTATTAAAGAAACCTTTGAAGAAATTGTTGTCGAAGTTGTGAATCTCTCACGGGCAACATTAAAAGAAGCGGAAGAATTTAAAAAAATTCTTACGCAAGAAATCGAATTGGGTTCAAGAAAAATGGTAGTTGATTTATCCGAATGTGAATTCATTGATTCAACTTTTCTCGGCGCTCTTGTTGTTTCGCTAAAGAAAATAACATCGCTCGGCGGTGATCTTAAACTTGTCGGGTTTCAACCGGCTGTACATTCTATGTTTGAACTCACCAGGATGTACCGCGTTTTTGAAGCCTATCCCTCAAAACTTGAAGCCATCCAAAGTTACGGTAAGAAAGTTTAAAGAACATGGCAAGCGAAGATTCAAAAACGATACTTATTGTTGATGACGACATCACCATTAGAAAGCTGCTTGGATTTCATCTAAAACAAAAAGATTACAAAGTTGTTGAGGCTTCTGATACTTCACTTGGGTTTAAAGCACTTGAGGAAAATAAAATTGATCTCGTGCTTTGCGATGTAAGTATGGAAGGGATGGATGGATACACTTTTTGCGGAAAAGTCCGCGAGAACGAAAAATACCGCGTCCTTCCTTTTATTTTTGTCACTGCAAAAACAAGTTTCGAAGATAAAGAAAAAGCATTAGCGGTTGGAGGAGATGACATTATCACTAAACCGTTTGTCGTTCCTGAATTATTATTAAAAGTGCAGGCGCTTCTTCGCCGGGCTGAGATTTACAAAGCTTACGGAGCCAAAAAGAATATTCAGGAGACAATTGCCGAAACCGTTCCCAAAATTGTTTTAGTTGATGACGATATTTCTCTCGCAAAACTTTTCCAGTATAATTTAAATAAGGCAGGATTTTTATGTGAAATTGCAATCGGCGCTGAAGAAGGCTTCAAGCTTGCAAAATCATTTATGCCCGATGTGATCATTTCTGATATCATGATGCCAAAGATTGATGGATTTCAATTCCGCTCTATGGTGATCGCAGATAAGGATTTGAAGTCGGTTCCGTTTATCTTTTTAACTTCAAAAGGGGCGGAAGACGATATTCTGCGCGGGTATGATCTTGGTATCGCTGATTATGTTTTAAAAACCGCTGGACCCCGCGTTGTTGTTGCCAAGGTGAATGCTACTATCAAAAGTCTGGGGAAAGCCAGGCAAAAAGTTGTTTCCGAATTGCAGGACGCTGCTGATTCAATGAAAGTTAAAGTTGTGCCGGATAAATTTCCTTCATTTCCCGGGTACGATATTCGACACTGGCATCAAGCTTTTTCCGGAATTCCAGGAGGAGATTTTATAGATTATTTTCCGCTTGATAACGAAAACTTTGCAGTTGTTCTTGGAGATGTGATGGGGAAAAAATGGGGAGCCTGGTATTTCGCTATTGCTTATGCCGGTTATGTAAGAAGTTCGATCAGAGTTGCACTTCAAAACGCAAGCGAATATACACCCAGTATTATCATGGAGAGGGTGAATCAGTTAGTTTATCAAGACGCAAAAATATCGGAAGTTTTTACTACACTTTCTATTATCATTCTAAATAATAAAACGAAAGTTGCAAAATATTCCGGGGCGGGAGATTTGCCCGTAGTTTTCAAAAATTCAAAAGAAGGAACAGCTCAGTTAATTCAATCTAAAGGAATGTTGCTCGGATTTTCTGCTAATGGATTTTTTGAAGATAAAGAAATTCAAATGAGCGAAAATGATATGCTTGTTTTATTTACTGATGGAATTATTGAATCCCGTGGACCAAACGGCGCGCCATTGGAAGCGGAAGGTCTGGTAAAGTTAGTAGGCAATCTGTCTAACTCAGAAGATCCATTATCGCTTTTGAAAAGTCAAATTAACTCATTTACGAATCAAAAATTTGAGGATGATACAAGTCTTATCACCATTCTCGCCAGATAAAGTTCGTTTTCTCTCCTCCTCCTCATCCGCAAAAAAAAATCACGAATGTGATATTTGTTTCTTGTGTGATGCCTCTCAAAGCATTATCTTTAATCCGTTGATATTTTTACTGGTAAGGTAATATACATTAACAAAACTTCTGAGGGTTTCCATGAATGAGGTAAGTTCCGTTCAAGTAAAGATTCAGTCAAAATGGACGATTGATTTTAAAAGTCCGTTTCTCCTGAAATACATATTTTACCCAATCCGGGCAGGGTTGTTTGGTTTTTCCCTTTTTTTTACGACTATTTTTCTGTCGAAATATATAGGTTACATCGTAAAAAATTCTTCTCAATTTATTATAGACATTAACGACGTAATACTCTCTTTATTGGGCTTTATTTTACTTTGGTTAATTAAATTACTAGAAAATTTTAAAGCGAAGACAAACATAAAATAGCTTACTTCGGCTGTTAGAATCTCTGTTATGGGGAAGTCGCCTGACTTAAACATTTCTTCTACTAACCCGGATAAATCAACCATCACAAAAAACATAGACCAAATAATTTTGGATGAATGTTTCCATAATTGAATGAAAACCATTCATCCATTCATTTTCATTCAGTTATTCTATCGCTTTATTTGTCTCATGAATGTTCTGCCAAATATTACACGAACTTTAGTGTTAAGGTAAGAACAGAGGAATCAATACTGAAAAAGATGTATCTGAAACGCCGGTAATTCTACAAATAACCCGGAATAAAAAACTTCGTTGGTAGATCTGACGTATTCTTTCCCTTTCAGAAGGTCTGTTAAAACAAGCGATTCTTCAAAGCCCGAAGTAGAAATTTTTATTCTTCCACGGGAAGTAGTGTTTGCGTAATTGACTATTACGAGGCAATGGAGGTCTTTGTAAGTCCAAAGCCATGTTAATAAATTTTCATTTGAGCGGTCTTTTTCCGAAGCCGGTAGCGCATCTTTTAATTCCCACTCCCCTAAAGTAAATATTTCGTTTTTAGTAAGACGAAATAATTGAATATAAAATTTAGCTGCCGTTATATTTTTGCTTTCTTTCGGTTCACGTCCAAGTTGTACGGGAAGTTTAACTTTTTTCCCTTCGGCTTGTCCGTCAAAGAAGAAACGCATTCCAGGTATTGTAGAAATAATGACCGCTGCGGCGAAAGATTTTTCCATTCCCAATGCTGATAAAGCTCGCTCCTCGTCCTGATTTTCGAGAAATCGGGAAGACTTCTGTTGGAACGAAATGTCTGCCCGCAAATGATCGCGAACATTTTTTGGTGTCCCGTCTTTCAATCTATCTAAAAGTTTTTTATCATACGTAAAATCAAACCCAAGCTGCTGTAAATCCCATTCTAAATTCCAATACGCTTCTGCGAGAAAGATAAAATCCGGATGATCTTTTTTTACAGCAGCAATTGCAGATTGCCAAAATTCATCAGGTGGCTTTGGATGAAGATATTCATTGATAACGCCTCTCCAGGTGTTTCCAAAAACATTATTGAGCGTGAGCATAGCCATATCACACCTTACACCATCGCACAATTCGGCTATGTTCAGAAGAGTATCTGTTAAAAATTTACGTGTGTTCAAATTAAAATAATTTAATTGAATTGTGTCTGTCCATGCCGGGAAAAACGGGTCTCTTCCATGCGCAAAAATCCGGTGAGGTTGTTGGATGGGTCTGTAAAAAGTGTGCCGGTCAGAAGAAAGCACATCTTCGGTTGTTTCTAAAAAAATATCCGGGTGGGTTTTCAAAAGTTCAGTTTCCGCGCTAAGATGGTTTGGAACGAAATCAAGCATCAGACGAATATTTAATTGGTTTAGTGTTCTTTTTAGTTGAAGGAGCTCTTTTTTTGTTCCAAGTTCGGGATTGATCTCATATTTATCAATTGCGTACGGCGAACCGATTACATCATCTCTCTGCCAGTCTTTTAGAGTTCTATTATAGGATTGCATCAAGCCCTCTTCAAAACAACAACGGTCAATCAGAATAGAGGTGGTTTTCCAAACACCCATTAACCAGACAATTTCAATACCTAAGTCGGCAAGATTTTCCCAATAAGTAATAGGGATGTCTGAAAGCCTTGCCCTTTTATTATCAACAGCAAATCGCCTGAGAAGCAGTCTTATATTTATTTCCAGCAGTTTTGGGTTTTTCATCTTAAAAAAACTTATAATGAAAGAGCATTAATTGCTTCAACCAGGTCTCCGGTAACGTGAAGCGAAATAACTTTTCTGTTTTTGTTCCTCAATGCGTTAAAATCACCTTGAGCTTGGGCGGTTATCAGCACTCCGAAAGAAAATCCTTGCCCGGGAACCTCGATATCATTTTTAGTTTCGCTTGTAATTTGAATGAAGAGTCCGTTATTCTTACCTCCTTTATGCAGCTGCCCGGTCGAATGAAGAAACCGTGGTCCGAAACCAACGGTAGTTGCGAGCGGGTATTTGTTTACAATTTTGTTCCTCAACGACTGAAGTGATTTAGCGACTTGCTCTCCATATTCCGTGAAGGACATAATTGCTACATAGTCATGTTCATCTGCTTGAGAGAGAAATTTATTTAATGCGGAAGAGATAGTTTCGTTCGGGCTGAATTGGCCGGTCATATCAAGTAAGGAGAGAGCTCCCTCTGAAATTGAAACAACTTCTTCAGGAAGTTTTCCGTTTTCTTTATATGTCTTCAAACTCTCGCCCGCTAATATTTTGGCAAACTGTACATCAGGTTGATCAAAAGGATGAATTTTCAGAACAACGCTTGAAAGCGCTGTCGCAATTTCCCAGCGGTAAAATTCTTTTGCCAATTGATAAACGTCAGAAAGTTCAAAAATAAGGAGTGGCTTTTGTGCTTTTCTTAATTCTGCCGCGAAGGAATCAAGTTTTGTGTTTTCCTCGTTTTCGAACCTGATGAAGACGAATATGCGGTCATTTTTATAACTGCTGACCGGTGAAAATTCCTCATCGCAGATCGGCAAAATTCCTTTCCCATCTTTTCCGGTACTCTCTGCTACTAATTGTTCAATCCATTGAGGGAATGAAGAAAATTTAGATGAAACGAAAAAAGTTAATTTATCTTGTCCGGTTTCGTATAATTCACCGAGAACTGCGCCGAGGAAAAAACCGGGATTTTTACCGGCTTCAATATATGGTTGACATTCATCAGCAATTTCTTTTGCATTAAGTAAAAACCTTTCCACATCAATTCCCATTAATGCTGCGGGCAGCATGCCGAAATAGGTTAATGCCGAGTATCTTCCCCCAACATCGCCAGGTGTGGAAAAAATTTTTCTGAATTGTTTTTCGGCGGCAAATTTCTCAAGCCAGGTGTTCGGATCGGTCAACGCAACAAATTGACTTCCGGGATTTTTGTTGAACTTGTTTACTTCATTATAAAAAAAATAGAAGAAAGACATTGTTTCAATTGTTCCTCCCGATTTACTTGCTACAATGAATAGTGTTTTTGAGAGATCATAAGTTTCCGCAATGCGTTTTACATTTATAGGATGTGTGCTGTCTAGAATTTCGAGCTTCGGATATCCGTCCTTTGAACCAAATGTTTTCGAAAACACATCGGGAGCCAAACTGCTTCCCCCCATCCCGAGGAGCAAAACGTTTGTGAAATCGTTTTTAATTTCATCTGCAAATTGTTGAAGCTCATAAAATTTATCGAGCATTTTGTACGGTTTGTTAAGCCAGCCAAGTCGGTCGGCTAACTCTTTTTGTTCTGCGGGATTTTCTTTCCAGATAGCCGGATCAAAATTCCATAAGCGCGAAGGGATATTTTGTTCCTGCCACAGCGAAAGCCGTTTTTCTACTTTATGCTTTATTTCTTCGTTAAAATGAAAAGTCATCTTTTCCATGCTGTCCTCAAATTCTGGTTGAATATTTTTTCCTTCTGAAACTTACAAAAATTATTTTTTTGTTACTTTAGAAAGAGCAATTAATTTTAGTTATTTAGGATGAGAAAAAGAGATGAAATTAGCAACTTTATGTTATGTGAAAAACCGGGAAAAGAAAAAAACGCTGATGCTGCACCGTGTAAAGAAAGAAAATGATGTGCACGAAGGAAAGTGGAATGGACTCGGCGGAAAATTTGAAAGAAGCGAAACGCCGGAAGAGTGTGTCATTCGTGAGATAAAAGAGGAATCCGGATTAACCATTACAGAACCAAAACTTAAAGGATTTATCACTTTCCCGATGTTTGACGGGCTGCACGATTGGTATGTCTTTGTTTTCGTCGCAGATAAATTTACCGGCGAGCTGATTGACTCTGCAGAGGGGAACCTGGAATGGATCGCGGATGAAAAATTATTAAAGCTAAATTTGTGGGATGGAGATCAAATTTTTCTGGAATGGCTCAATCAAGATAAATTTTTCAGCGCCAAATTCTTCTATGAGAAGAAGAAACTTGTGCGACATGACGTTTCGTTTTATTAAAGCTATCTCTAAATTGATACTGATTCTTAATTTATTTTGAAAGTAAAACCGATGTACAAAATTTTAACGCTCATTACTATCTTTTCGTTTACGCTATTTGGACAAACATATAAGCAGGTAAAAATCTACTTAAATGAGAAAGAAGATATCCGCACGCTGGCTGCATTTAATCTGAACCTCGATCATTTCCAGCGAACAAAAGATAACACCATCGTTACATTTTTAAATGATGCGGAGTTCAACCGCCTGACGATGCTCAATTTCCGGTATGAAGTTTTGATTGATGATTGGCAAGTCCACTATAACAAGCGTGCAAAAATGACTTCATTGGGAAAAAGGCAGGCGATCGAGAAGAGCACACGGCAATTTGGCGTTACAAATTTTGGCTACGGTTCAATGGGCGGGTATTACACTTTTGATGAAGTAATTCAAAAAATTGATACGATGAAATTACTTTTCCCTGCTTTGATTACTTCAAAAACTGAAATTGGAAAGTCTGTCGAAGGTCGTTCTGTTTATTCGGTAAAAATATCAGACAATCCAGAGGTTGACGAAGACGAACCGGAAGTGCTCTATACTTCTCTGATCCACGCCCGCGAACCTGAAAGCATGATGCAGATGCTTTATTTTATGTTCTACTTATTAGAAAATTATGGCACGGATACAGAAGTAACTTATCTTGTAAACAATCGTGAACTTTATTTTATCCCGGTTATCAATCCTGACGGTTACGTTTACAATGAAACCACCACCCCAAAAGGGGGAGGAATGTGGCGAAAGAACAGAAAAAATAACAACGGTTCTTATGGAGTTGATCTAAATCGGAATTTCGGACCATCTCTTTATTGGAATGCCCCCAACGGCGGTTCAAGTTTGAATTCATCCGATGAAACTTTTAGAGGTACGGCTCCATTCTCCGAACCCGAAACAGAAAGCATCTCAAATTTTCTCATCGAACGAAAAATTAAAAATGCATTAAATTATCATACCTACAGCAATCTGTTAATATATCCTTACGGAGCCTTGGAAATAGAAACGCCGGATTCACTTATCTTCCGTGAGTTTGCAAATGATATGACCCGGTTTAACCATTACACATCCGGAACCGATCAAAGCACGGTTGGTTATTCTACGCGCGGTAACAGCGATGATTTTATGTATGATGGTTATCCTGATCAGATCGGGAAAATTTTTGCTATGACTCCCGAAGTTGGAAATGGCAGCGATGGATTTTGGCCCTCTCAGGAGAGGATTTTTCCTCTTGCCGAAGAAAATCTTTTCCCAAATTTATATTATGCATGGGTCGCCGGGGAATATGTTTCTCTTTCAAATTATTCGTTCGATAGAACTTCTTTTGCCGCCGGAGATACTGTACACCTATCGGCGGTTATTAAAAATAAGGGATTAAGTGATGCTGCAAACGTTTCATTTTTTTTGAATGCAGATGCTGCAAAAGTTGTTGTGCTTTCTTCGCCCGGAATGATTAACAACCTTAAATCAAGAGAAAGTTTTCCCCTCGATTCAAACCTCGTTTTTGTCCTCAACCCGATTCTTAAAAACGGGGAAAGCATACAAATTGTTTTAGCTACATCTTTATTAGGTGTCCCGATGTCGAGCGATACTATTACCTTTATAGTAGGGAAAGCGAACATAGTTTTTACAGATTCGTCTGAAACGCCGCTTACACAATGGGATGTCACTTCTAACGTTGCAGAAAAATGGAATGCAACAACTTCTTCCTACACCTCATCGCCTAATTCTTTTACCGACAGCCCGAACGGAGTTTACGCAAATAACGCAACAGTCGTAATGACTTTAAAAGATTCGATTTCTCTCTCGAATGTCTCCAACCCCAAATTATCTTTTTGGACAAGATTTGATTTCGAGAACGATTGGGATTGCGGTGTGGTTGAAATTTCTTCCGACCAGGGAAAAACCTGGACTGCAGTGGGAGGAAAGTATTCGAATACGGCAGTCGGGCAGGGAAGGCAATTTCCGTTCAATTCTCCCTTGTACGACGGGACCCAACAAAATTGGGTGAAAGAAGAAATTGATTTAATTCAGTTTGCCCGGAAACAAATCAAAATTCGTTTCAGCGTTCTTTCGGATGAATATGTGCAGAAAGACGGCTGGTATTTGGATGATATCAGTATCGTTACCTATGACGATATAACCTCTTTAGACGAAGTTTCGACTCCGCTTAACTTTTCTTTGTCGCAGAATTATCCAAATCCATTTAATCCGAGCACGGTAATCAGCTACCAGTTAGCAGTGGGTAGTCTTGTTTCATTAAAAGTGTTTGATGTTTTAGGGAATGAAGTTGCAACATTAGTGAATGCAGAAAAAGCGCCGGGGGAATATCAAGTATCGTTCAACACGCAACTAACTACTAACCACCAACCATTATCAAGCGGAGTTTACTTTTATCAGTTGAAGGCAGCGGAATTTATGGAAACAAAAAAAATGATTCTGCTTAGATAAAAGTTGGGAGTGAGGTGAATGATTTTAAAGAAAATTAGCAATACCTGTTGAGTGATTAAAAAAATATTTTGGTTTATGAGTTCCCAACAAAATTAAGGCAGTCATCATGAAGAATCTTATTTTCCTCCTCGTTATAATCTCAACGAGCGTAACGTTTAGTTTTAAAAATAAAAAGTTTGTTGAAATACCGGCAATATTTTCCGATAATATGGTTCTCCAACAAAAAGTAAAAGCGCCATTTTGGGGCAAAGCCGTTCCCGGTGAAATTGTTTTAATTAGGGCAAGTTGGGGAGGGTCTGCAAAAGCAAAAGTTCAGCCAGACAGCCTCTGGAGCGCTAAAATACAAACGCCGAGAGCCGGCGGTCCTTATCAAATAAAAATCAAAATTGGAGATTCAAGTTTTACTTTGAACAACGTATTGATTGGTGAAGTCTGGCTTTGTTCAGGGCAATCAAACATGGAGATGCCGATGGAAGGTTTTCCTCCGAACGATACCATCATCGGCGCGCAAAACGAGATTAAGAATGGACGAAATTTCGCACTTCGTTTTTTTACGGTTGAACGGGCTTATTCCGACAGACCGCAATTTAACGGTTCAGGGAACTGGCTCCAATCTTCGCCGGAAGCAGTTGCTAAATTCAGCGCCGCCGGGTTTTTCTTCGGCAAAAAACTTTCCGACGAATTAAAGGTTCCTATCGGATTAATCAACGCAAGCTGGGGCGGTACAGCTGTAGAATCATGGTTGAGCAAGAAGTATCTTGGTTTTGTTGATGAATACAAAGAGTTAGTAACAAAAATTGAAGACAGCGGGGCGGAATTAAAAAAACTTTACGACTGGCTGGAACGTTACCCGGTTATTGATGTATCGAAAAAAGATATTCTGCATAAATGGGAAGGTTTGAATTTTAAAGATGATGATTGTTCTTTACCGGTTTTTGATGATTCCCGATGGAAAGAGATGTATTTGCCCGTTGGCTGGGAAATCACTGAAGTTGGGAACTTTGACGGAACAATCTGGTTCAGAAGGAAAATTGAAATACCAAAAAGCTGGTTACATAAAGACCTGGTTTTAACCTTGGGACCGATTGATGATATGGATGTAACCTATGTGAATGGCAAAAAAGTTGGCGGTTACGAAACTGATGGTAACTGGCAGACTGAAAGAATTTATGAGGTTTCAAAAGAAGTAGTGAACGATTCGAGTCTTACCATTGCTGTTCGAGTCGTTGATAACCAGGGTGGCGGCGGACTTTATGGGAGCGAAGAACAACTCAATATTCATTTAAAAGATGGGGATGAAAATATTTCCCTTTCCGGTGATTGGAAATATTTACCGGTTGCTGAATATCGGAGCGGCAAATTCTTTGTCTTCGGTTCGGGAGGAGAAGAATATTATTCGCGCCCGGTTATAGCCGTTGATCTTTCTGCAAATACCCCAACAGCATTATACAACGCAATGATTGCACCACTCATTCCCTATGCAATCAAAGGAGCTATCTGGTACCAGGGAGAATCAAATGCATGGAAACCGGATTTGTATCAGACGCTTTTTTCGAAGATGATTGAAGGTTGGAGAGCAGATTGGAGGGAAGGTAATTTCCCGTTTTACTTTGTGCAAATAGCTCCATTCAAATATGATGAAAAAACAGAATCACAGAAATTACGGGAACAACAGCTTTTAACATTAGCTCTTCCAAATACCGGAATGGCGGTAACGTTAGATATTGGTAACCCGGAAAATGTTCATCCCGCAAATAAAAAGGAAGTTGGAGATAGACTTGCATTCTGGGCGCTTGCAAAGAATTATCACAAAAAAGTTTTTTTCTCCGGTCCATTGTACAAATCGCAAAAAATATCGAGGGATAAAATAATTTTATCATTTGAATATGTAGACGGAGGTTTATTGATTACAGAAGATAAAAGGGGAACCAATTTTCTTATTGCAGGTGAAGACAGGCAATTTAAAAAAGCTGATATCAAAATTGAAGAAAAAAAACTTGTACTAAGCAATTCGGAAATTAAGAAACCAGTTGCAGTAAGATATGCGTGGAGTAATACCGCTGAAGCAACGCTTTTCAATAAAAAGCATTTACCTGCTTCATCGTTTAGAACAGATAACTGGAAGAAATAGAAGAGAATGTGTACCAGACAATTTATTTCATTCACCCATTCAGTCTCATTCACTCATGCTTTACGATAAATTTATTTGTGCGAGAAAAAAGAAAAGATGACCTTACCTCAACATCTGGTTCAATCGGGATTGATCTGTATGTTGATCCCAAAACTTCGCAGCCGGTATATCATTATTGCGTCAATAATTTTTACGATGATTCCCGATAGCGGAAGATTATTTCAACAGAACCCGGATGACTGGACAAAGTTTTATCAATGGGCACATGCAAGTTGGTACTGTTTCCTCATTCCGTTCTGGAACTTACATATCCTTGAAGATTATTTCATTCATCAACCCGGCGGCGGGTGGTATTGGTGGGCGTCTTCTGCTGAAGGTTTGTTGTGGCTTCTTGAAAGCGTAATGATTTATTTTATTGTCAAACGATATTTATCAAAACACCAAAGGAACTCTCAAAGAATTTTTAAATTAAAAAGTAAACTTTAGTTCGAAACCTCTAAGCATTTAGTAAAATAAATTTTGCTTTACAACTTCGCACAAGTTATTCTGTCTTTAGTAACCCCATTGCACTGAGAAGACCAAATTGTTTTAAAATGTAATTTGATTCACTAGAGATTGCATTATTGGTTGCCTGGATAAAATCTCTGTACGCCTGTTGCTGATCAATAAAAGTAGCTGCGCCGAGCGTGTAAGAATCGCGTTTTATTTGCCACGTTTCTAAAGCTGATTTTAATGCCGCTTGAGTTACTTCTAATTGTAGATTAGCGGTTTGCAAATCGAGAGCTGCATTTTTTAAATCGCTCTTTATCTGCCTTTCCAACGCGTTTAAATCTTCATTGGTGTTTTTATTTTGAACTTGAGCAGACTGCATCGAAAGTTCTGTACTCCAGCGGGAAAATATGGGAAAGCTAAAAGTTAAACCAAAACTATACACTTTTCTGCTGAAGAGATCGCGGGGTTGAGTAGAGCTTGTTGAAAAACCGTAATTGCCGCTAAGGCTTGGCAGATAGCCGCCACGTGCAATAGATAATTGATATTCGGTATTTTCTAATTTCAATTTGGAACTTTGGTAATCGTTTCTATTTATGAGTGCCGTTTTATATAACGCATCAATATCATCAATATTTTTTACAGATTCCGGTAAATAAGACGAATCCATTTCAAAAGAATAATCCTTCAAAATATCTTTAGATAAATAATTCAACAATGCAATCTTAGATTTTTCATAATTATTTTTTGCCTGAAGATATGAAAGTTGAGAATTAGATGTCTGATATTCCTGCGAGTAAAGATCAACATTTGCTTTCATCTTTAGGTCAAACATTTCCTTTACTTTATTCAGCATATCTTCATTGAATTTCAAATCTGCCTCCTGGAACTTGAGGATCTTTTCGTTATTTGTAAGAACGATGAAAAGATTTACTGTTTGCAGCATTACATCCTGTCGTAATTTCTCCAAATCATATTTAGCTGATTGGAGATCGTTTTCCTTTTGATTGATAGTTGAGATGTTTGCAAGTCCGTCAAAAAGTGTAACATTTCCGCCTAGAGACATACTGTAACTTCTGGAATCTGTTTCTGTTGGACCAAGCGTTTGTGCTTCTCCGAAATAATTTATAACGGTTGCTCCTTTACTATTACTTACTCTCTGCCAGTTCCAACCACTACTAAGATTTAAAGACGGCAGCAAATTCCCATAGGCGTTTTTTACTGCTGCGTTAGAAGTTTCTAAACTATTATAACTTTTAATTACAGAAGTATTTTGATTAAGCGCAATAGTAATAGCATCGCGCAAAGTTAATTTTTCTTGTGCGTTGGTTATAAAAATCCCTGCGCAAATAAAGGCCATAATAAATATTTTGAAAAAATTCATCCGTTTATCTCTTTTTCTGCAAAAATATTATAATTGATTTAATTCCCAATTCCTAATTCCTAATTCTTAATTACTAATTCCTGATTATTCACCTATTCATATCTCAAAGCATCAATGGGATTTAATGCCGACGCTTTTCGCGCAGGGTAGAAGCCGAAAAATATTCCAATCGCTCCTGCAAACCCGAAAGCGATCATTATAATTTGAGGTTTGATGTATGCCGTTTGATCCGTGTAATGATTGAGGATATAGACCATCAAGAAAGAAAAGGCAACACCGATTAACCCGCCGGTTAAACTCAGTACGGTTGCTTCGGTTAAAAATTGAACTAAAATATCCGAAGCTCTGGCTCCGACAGATAATCTAATTCCTATTTCTCTTGTTCTTTCAGTTACGGAAACCAGCATGATATTCATGATACCGATACCTCCGACGAGCAGCGAAACACCAGCGACTGAAGCTAACAGAATAGTTAAGATGCGTGAAGTTTCCGTTGCGGCTTCCGAAAGATCGGATTGATCGCGGATTGTAAAATCATCATCTTCCCCCGGGTTTAATTTGTGAGATTCTCTCATTATGCTTTTAAGTTCCGCAATTGTTGCCGGAATTTTATCACTCGATAAAGCGCTAACTTGTATTGAGTTAAGACGCAAATGATCTCCAGAAAGACGATCGCCCACAGTTTTTGAAGGAGCTAAAATGATATCGTCCTGACTGGTTCCTACTGCCGATTGCCCCTTCTCTTTCAGCACTCCGATTACCTTAAAGGGAACGCTGCGAATTCTAATTTGTTGACCGATAGGATCATCGTTCGGGAAAAGATTTTTAACTATTTCTGCACCGAGAACGCAAACTTTAGCTCTTGCCATTACATCCCGCTCGGTAAAAAACTCACCGCTTGCTAATGGCCATTGACGAATATCGAGATAATCAGGCGAGACCCCGTTAATTCGGGTAAACCAATTACCTGCACCGCCAATTATCTGTCCGCCGGAACCGACAAGAGGGGAAACTCCTTTAATCAAGGTTGCTTCATTTTTTATTTTATCAACGTCATCAAAAGTGAATCGGTTAAATGTCCCCGAGCCTCTATTTACGCCGCCGGTGTTGGAGGCTCCCGGAGTAATAATTATTAAGTTAGAGCCGAGTGATTGGATCTGTTCTTCAACTTTTTTCTGCGCACCGTCTCCGATAGCAACCATCACTATAACCGCAGCCACCCCAATGATAATGCCCAACGCAGTGAGCAAACTCCTCATCCTGGATTTCATAATACTTTTTGTAGCGACCTTTAAAATAATTTTAGCTTTCATCTCATTACCTTTTCTTATTCGGCTATTTCAGCTTCAGCAATAGCTTTTTTTAATTCTTCTTCAGCATTTAAGCGGTCTTTGATGAGCGCATCTTTAATAATTTTCCCATCGCGCATCTCGATTATTCTTTTTGCAAAAGCGGCGAAATCCCGTTCATGAGTTACCATCACGATGGTGATCCCTTCATCATTTAATTTTTGAAAGAGATTGAATACCTCAACAGAAGTAACGCTATCCAGATTCCCGGTAGGTTCATCCGCGAGGATCAGCGCCGGCTCATTCACTAATGCTCTGGCAAGCGCTACTCTTTGTTGCTGCCCGCCGGAAAGCTGGCTGGGAATGTGATACATTCTATCAGCAAGTCCGACTCTTTTCAGGGCTTCGGCTGCCTGCTTTTGGTGATTTTTAACTTTTTCAAGTCTGTCATACATCAAAGGAAGTTCAACATTCTCAATTGCGGTTGTTCGGGGAAGTAAATTAAATCCCTGGAACACAAAACCAATTTTCTGATTCCGAATATTTGCGTATTCGTTCTGTGCGAGTTTGCTTGTGTTTATGCCGTCAAGAAAATAATCGCCGGAACTTGGCATATCGAGACAACCTAACAAATTCATCAGAGTTGATTTGCCGGATCCGGAAGCCCCCATAATAGCAACGAATTCTCCTTTTTCGATCGAGATATTCACAGACTTTAGGGCATGAACTTCAATTTCACCGACAATGTATGTCTTTGTTAAGTCAATTGTCCTTATTAAAATATTTTCCAAAATTTCCTCTGTAAATTAAAAAGCTCTTCTCATTTCACGCGATCCGCCTTGCGGAGTAGGGCTGAAAGGATTAGTTGTGGTGGCTGCAGGGACAACATTATTTTCAAGAATAGCTGAAATAATTTTCATCCCTTCTTTCAAATTTCTTCCTCTTACTATTTCTGTATTTTTCCCATCGGTTAACCCGGTGGAGATCATACTCATTTTCAATTTATTATTTTCGTCAAAATACCAGACTCTGTTCATCCCTTTTCTTCTTCCGTGATTATTGTCTCCACCCATCATACCACCGCCAAATTGGCGTCGTCCACCTTCACCTTGCATTCTTTGTTTAATGCTGTCCGGTAAGTTTGCTAATTCCTTTTCTCTGTTTTTAGTGAACTCTGCTGTCATTTCATCGGTAGGCTGAAACCTTAAAGCGGAATTAGGAAGAAGAAGTACATTTTCTCTAAAATCAACATAGAAATCAACTGTAGCCGTCATTCCGGGCAAAAGAAGTTTATTTGCATTCTCGGCATTTACAACCACCACGTAATTGACAACGTTGGAAACAACATTTGGATTCAGCCTTATCTGCGTTACTTCCCCGTCAAATTTTTTATCAGAAAATGCTTGAACAGTAAACTGAACTTTTTGCCCTTCCTTTATCTGACCAATATCGCTTTCGTCAACATTCGTTAATATGCGCATCGAAGATAGGTCTTCGGCAATCGTGAAAATAGTAGGCGCAGATAAACTTGCTGCAACTGTTTGACCCTGTTCAACGCTCCGGTTTATTATCGTTCCGGAGATTGGAGAATAGAGATAAGCATATCCTAAGTTTAATTTGGCTCTCTCATACGCGGTAAGTGCTGACTTTAGATTGGCAAGCAAGACCTGCACATTTGTTTTGGAAGCAATAAAATCCACCTCGTTCATAAAACTTTTTTCGAAGAGTTGTTTGTTCCTCTCGTGAACCGCAACCGCTTGATCATATTGGGCGTTGGCTCTATCAAGACTCGATTGAGCATCTCTTACTGAAGCCGCTAAAACTACGGTATCAAGAACTGCAAGCAGCTGCCCTTTTCTAACTTGACTGTTGAAGTCAACCAACAACCGATCAATTTTCCCGGAGACCTGCGTCCCAACATCAACAGTTTTAATAGCCTGAATTGTTCCTGAACTGCTTATAATAACGTTTAAATCACCTTTTGTAACTTCAGCAAAAGTAAATCTTGTTGTTTTTTCGTCGTCTTTAAAAAATAAAAAGTATGCAATTAACGCTATACCAATAATGAGGATGGGAATAATGAGCGTCTTTTTTTTCATATCTGTTCTCTAATTCTAAGGTTAATTAATTTTAATTTAAGATGTTTCCCTACGCAAGAAATTAAGATTAAGATGGTTTTCCTTTAATAACTGCGTAACAAAAGTTAAAAAAATGTTTATTGTTGTTTATTTCGTCTTTGTCCCTGCATCCGGTTTTTTCTTTCCTCAACCATTTTATTGAATTCATTTTTTTGTGCCGGTTTAAGGATTTTCGCTATCTGACTATTAGTCTCATCCATGCTTTTCATCATTTCTTCTCTCATATTACCCATGTCTCCTGAATTTCTCAACTCCTCCCGTTTTTTTTCTGATTTTAAGAGAATCCCATCAAGTTTTTTAGTTTGATCATCGGTGAGCTTTAATCTTTCTTTGTATTGTTTTATGCGCTCCTCGTGAGGCATTCGTCCTTGGGGGGATATTACTGAAGAACTTACAAAAAGAATTAACGTGAAAAAAAAGATCGCTTTGTACATTTTTATTCTCCTTAATTTTTAGTGCCTTTAAAATAGAATCTTTTTCTGAATTAATTTGACATGAGAGACGGAGAAATGGTTTAATCAGATTTTAAATTTGTTTTGTTGCATGGAAGACAAAAATCTCTATCGTGAATGTTTTTTTAACTAAATTTCACCAACTATTTTTTTAAAGATAATTTGTAGAACAAAAATGATGACAGGTTTCTCCAATTTTATTCAAGTAGCGGGAATTATTGATCCTGCCGAAGCAGAAATGTTAATCAATTGTGGAGTGAATTATCTCGGTTTTCCATTGCGTTTACCTGTAAACAAAGAAGATTGCACTGAAGAGGAAGCTGCATCGATAATTGCTCAAACGAAAGACCGTGTAAAATCTGTTGCCATCACCTATCTTAACCATGTCAACGAAATAATCGAATTTTGTAAAAAACTAAATGTTGAGATCATCCAGCTTCACGGCGATATTTCTATTGATGAACTTAGGAAATTGAAAACCCTTGCACCGGAGTTGAGCATTATAAAAAGCCTTGTTATGAGAGGAGGAAATATTGGTGAACTTGAAAATATCGTTTCCTCAACTCAAAAATATGTAGATGCTTTTATAACAGATACCTTTGATCCTTCAACCGGGGCGAGCGGCGCTACCGGAAAAACTCACGATTGGAAATTAAGCAAAAGACTTGTTCAACTTTCAAACAAACCGGTAATTCTCGCCGGCGGGATAAATCATGTAAATGTGTACGATGCGATGATGGAAGTTAAACCAGCAGGAGTTGATACACACACCGGCGTTGAAGGAATTGACGGACGAAAGGAATTTAATAAGGTTAAGAAATTTGTTGAAGAAGCGAAGAGAGCGTTTATTACAATAAATACAATTTAAGTGATCATTCACCAAAAATAAATCTATAGGTTCGTAAAGAATTATTGTTTGGAACATGTTGACGATAATTGAATATCGAATATTGAACAAGGAATAATGAATAATGAATGATAAAGTTTTTGTCCTTTGATGTTCTGTATCCCTTGTTCGGTGTTCATTATTTCTTCTGGTGTTGTGAGGTTGTAAAGTGAAACTCACAATAGATTATTTCGTGTTAACTGCATTAAACTTAAAATTATTTTGGAGTCTCTATGTTGGAAAGAACCCTGCCCAAACTTTTTGAAGAAAGTGTGAAAAAATATTCAAAAAATATTCTCATGTGGGAAAAAACTTCCGATAAGTACGAAGGAACAACATACGTGCAGATGCAAAAACTTGTTCATCAATTTGCAGCCGGACTGCAAGTTGTAGGATTAAACAAAGGGGATCGTTCAGCCCTCATTTCTGAAGGGCGGAATGATTGGGTGATTGCTGAACTTGGTGTTCTCTTTTCCGGCGCGATCAATGTTCCTATTTCCGTTAAAGTGGATGAACCAAACGATCTAAAATTTCGTCTTGCACATTCCGGTTGTAAAATGGTGATCGTTTCAAAAAATCACCGCGCAAAAATTCAAGCAATTAAAAACGATCTTCCCGACCTTGAGAAAATAATTTTATTAGATGAAGCGAACGATCAAGACAAAGATGAGATTTCCAAAAGCGATTTGATGAAATGCGGAGAAGAATATTTAAAAAAACATCAAAAAGAGTTTGATAAAAGATGGCAATCAATTAAAGAAAATGACTACGCGAACATCTGTTATACATCTGGCACAACCGCCGACCCGAAAGGAATAATTTTAACACATCGCAATTACACTTCGAATGTTGAACAATCTACTGCGCTGCTTCCTATTCCCGAGCGTTATGTTTCGCTGCTCATCCTACCCTGGGATCATGCGTTTGCACACACTTGCGGAATTTATACGTTAATGAAAAACGGCGCAAGCATGGCGGCAATAAAGATTGGCAAAACTCAGATTGAAACTTTACGCAATGTTCCTTTAAACATCAAAGAAGTAAAACCATCTTTTTTATTAAGCGTTCCGTCCCTCGCAAAAAATTTCAGAAAGAATATTGAAAATGGAATACGCGAGAAAGGGCAAAAGGTTGAAAAGCTGTTTAACGCTGCAATGAAAATGGCTTTTGATTATAACGGACTTGGCTTTGACCGCGGAAAGGGTTTAAAAAAACTAAAACTTCCTCTTTACAAGATTTACGATAAACTGATCTTCAGCAAAATAAGAGAAGGTTTTGGCGGCAGACTTGAATTCTTTATCGGCGGCGGTGCGCTTCTCGATATTGAATTGCAGCGATTTTTTTATGCCATTGGTATCCCGATGTTTCAAGGTTACGGCTTAACCGAAGCGGCTCCCGTCATTTCCGCAAATGTTCCTGCGTGTCACAAACTTGGTTCGTCGGGAAAAATTGTAAAAGATCTCGAAGTAAAAATTTGTGATGATAAAGGAAATGAACTTCCGATCGGACAAAGCGGCGAGCTTGTTGTTAAAGGTGAAAATGTGATGGCGGGATATTGGAAGAATGAAAAAGCTACGGCTGAATCACTTAAAGACGGCTGGCTGTTCACCGGAGATTTAGGATACCTTGATGCTGATGGATTCCTTTACATCCTTGGCAGATTTAAAAGTTTGCTTATTGCTAACGACGGCGAAAAATATAGTCCGGAAGGGATAGAAGAAGCCATTACAGAAACCTCCCCATACATTGATCAGATGATGTTGTACAATAATCAATCTCCATACACAGTTGCATTGCTGGTTCCGAACAAGGAAGCTCTTTCAAGATATTTGAAAGAGCAAAATCTTAAATTCATCACAAAGGAGGGACAAACTTCGGCGTTGAAAAAGATCGAATCGGAAATTGCACAATTTAAAGAAGGAGGAAAATTTGCCGGAACATTTCCCCAGCGATGGCTTCCTTCAGCCGTTGCTGTTTTGGGGGAAGGATTTACTGAGCAGAATCATTTTATGAACAGTACTTTAAAAATGGTGCGGGGAAAGATCACCGAGTTTTATAAGAACCGGCTCGATTATCTCTTTACCGCAGAAGCTAAAGATATCTGTAATCACCAAAACATTATGATCGTTAGCAGATTTGAATAAAGCATCATTTGAATTTTTTATTAGACGGTAAACAATAATTGTAGTAATTTACAACCCCTTATTTTGTACTTTGTATTTTTCATCAACTAATTACGAGGCTCTTATGTCTGTTGATTTGGAAAAAATTCTACGACCGGTAGATACCCCGCTTCCAAAATTTCCGGCGAAGTATATGACACTCGCCAACGGTCAAGAAATGGTAGTTCGCCAAGCTGAACGAGATGAAATTCCCGATATCCTTCCGCACGTTGAACCACTAATTCATGTAGAAAGAGATTTCTACAATATTGTTGCCGCCCGTTTATATTCCGAACTTCTCGCTTATTATACTTACCGGGTGCAAGATGAATACGTTTTGGTGGCGCAAATAGACGGTGAACTCGCCGCTATTGTAAATGGGAGAAGCGTTAGCCCTGATGTAGGAATGTCGTACCACACATTTTCTTTACGCCGCGGATTAAGAGTAGGCGCTCACGCCTTTGCAACAAAAATGGAATATCACATAGATATATTAAAACAAAAAGAAGTTTTAATTGTTGCAGAATCGGGAATCGGTTTTAGAAGATGGATGATCGAGTATAATCTTGAAAAACGTTTTCACATTCCGCATGAATTAGGCGGTTGCCCATCGTGGTCATTAACAAAAGAATTATTTGATAAAGCAAGAAATACACTTGTCGTCGGAAGACGCCCTGTTCCCGAACACCTTCTTGCAAAAGCAAAAGCCGGAATTTTACCTCCTTCGGATCCGCCGAAAGGTCCTGAAGATTTATTAGCGGCAACCCGCTCGATGCTCGATTCAACCGCTACTTCACTTATTGAGATGAGAAGAAAACAGGGAGGAAAAATACAATGAGAGAAGTATATGTTGCCGGAATCGGCATTACAAGTTTTTCACGACTCGAATATCCGCTTGTTGAAATTGCCGCGTATCCCGGCTTAATGGCTTTGCGCGATGCCGGATTAAAAAAAGTTGATCATCTTTATGTTGCAAATATGGGCGGCGGAAGAATTAACGGACAAACCGGTCTTGCCAGCGCAGTTGTTGACCACATGAGTCTTACTCCCGCCGGTGCGGAAACAATAGAAAACGGACCGGCTTCGGGCGCTTCCGCAATTAAGCAAGGTTATATGGCAATTGCTTCCGGCATGCACGATGTGGTTATGGTTATCGGCGCTGAAAGAATGCGCGAAGCAAATCCGCTTGAAGCGACTGATTTTGTAGCGACCTTAACTCATCCGCAAGCTGAATATATTTACGGCGTTACGCTTCCCGCTCTTGCCGGAATGTTCACAAGACTCTATATGGAGAAGTATGGTGTAACAGCGCGTCACCTTGCGATGGTTGCTGTTAAGAATCATAAAAATGCGATGGATAATTTTTATGCTCATCTTCATGAAGATATTACGATTGAAGGAATTCTCGATTCGCCGGAAGCTTCAACGAATAATCCATACGTTGCTGATCCTTTAAGATTTTATGATGTTTGTCCTGTCTCCGATGGCGGCGCGTGTTTAATTCTTGCAACTGCCGAGGTGATGAAAAAAATTAACAAACCGATGATCCGCCTTGCAGGTATTGGTCAAGCTACCGATACGCATTGTGTACATGAAAGAAAAGACCCGACAGAACTTCTTGCGGTAAGAGAAGCAGCGCGTCAATCCTTTAAAATGGCAGGAGTAAAACCTTCCGATGTAAGTGTTGCTGAATTGCACGATGCATTTACAATTCTTGAAATTGCCGAGAGTGAAGAAGTCGGTTTCTTCAAAAAAGGAGAAGGACATCTTGCACTCGAAAGAGGCGAAACACAAATCGGCGGGAAAATTCCTATCAATCCTTCAGGCGGATTAAAAGCGAAAGGACATCCGGTTGGCGCTACCGGCGTAGGTCAAGCGCACGAGATCGTTTTACAATTACGCGGCGAAGCGGGAAAGCGGCAAGTTAAAAATGCCAAAGTCGGTTTCACATGTAATTTTGGCGGCTTCGGTAATAATGTTGTATGTCTAACTTTTATAAAGGAATAAGAAAATGGAATTAAATATCTATGCTTATAAGTGTAAGAGGTGCGGCGAACTCCATTATCCCTACAAAACCATTTGTAAAAAGTGCGGAGAAAATGACCACAACGAATTTGATATTGTGCCGCTTCCGAAAAAAGGGAAACTGTTAACTTTTACAACTTTATATACTCTTCCATCCGATTATGAAGTTGTTACGCTGGCTCTTGGAATTGTTGAACTTGAAAACGGAATCAGAATTACCGGACAACTCGACATTAAAAATCCGAAAATCGGTATGAAGGTGAATGGAAAAGTTGAAGTGGTTCGTAAAGATTTGTACAAAAAACATTTGGGAATGATCTTTTATAAAGAATGATAAAGCTGGTTAGCTTTGGTGATGACTTAGTAAAAGGGACTTACAAAGTTCATTCTCGTTTTAATGAAGTTGTAAATTTTTGTTCAGGAAGTTCTTTCGTTTTTATAGTCAACAATTCTATTGGCGGTGGTCCATTCAATATTGTTGCTGACGATGTTAAATTCAGTGAACTTGAAAATCTGGTAATTACCGAAGATCATTTTCAGTTGAATGATGAAAAAATATTTTTTGAATTTTCTAAGAGATATGATTCAAAAATAAAAGTGATGAACTTTGATGAAAAAAAGTTCTTTCAGAATCTCGATCATTTTGAAAAAGCGCTCATTGATAATTCATCCGGTAAAAGCCTAACCTTTTTGTTAGATGAAAGCAGAAAAAAGAATTTCAAATCTTCTTACGAAATTGAACTTGTGAGAAGATTTAATTCTGCCCTTGAGTGTTTCACTTCTTCCAATTTTGTGGAAGGAGTAAAACTTATTAAAGGCATCGGTTTCGGGCTTACACCAAGCGGAGATGACTTTATCTCCGGTTTTTTGTTAGCGCTTAATTGTCTTCAAAAATTTTATGCGGTTGATTATTCGGAATTAATTAGGCATATTTATGAAGCGGCAAAAGGAAACAATGCATTTACCAACGCTTTTCTTCTTGCTGCAAAAAACGGTTACTTGTTCGAAAAGTTCAAAAATTTAATTCACTCAATTTTGTACTCCGGTCAAAATGAGATTCTTGAAAATACCCGTACTCTGATCTCTTTTGGTGAAACCTCCGGTGCAGATCAAGGTGTCGGTTTTTTGTTTGGAATAAAAAGGAATTTAAAATGATAGTAACAGGAATTTTAAAAAGGGGAGAATATTTTGATTCTGTTTCGCTGATGCTCATCGCAAAAAAAATCAGCGAACTTGAGATCGTACTTGATTCCGCAGCGGTTATGGGAACGCCGGAAAACAAATCTATGCTTCAAACTTCCGGTCTTCTCACCGATGAACTTCAAAACGCAGACGATATTGATTTGATGATCGCCTACAAATGCAATTCGCAAAATGAATCTGATCTAATTTCAAAAAAGATAAATGAGTTTCTAAAAAAATCTGATAACACAAATAAATCTTCCGGTTCTCTAAATCCTTCCAGTTTAGAATCCGCACTGAAAATTCTCCCAGATGCAAATCTTGCCATGATATCAGTTGCCGGTAAATATGCCGGTGATGAAGCGATGAAAGCTTTACAAAACGGATTAAATGTAATGCTCTTCTCCGATAACGTTTCAGTCGAAAAAGAAATTGAATTGAAACAGTTTGCGAAGGAGAAAGGACTTTTTGTAATGGGTCCTGACTGCGGAACCGCTATTATCAACGGTGTTCCGCTTGCTTTTGCAAATGTTGTAAATCGCGGGAACATTGGCATTGCTGCGGCTTCCGGAACGGGTTTGCAGGAAGTAAGTTGTCTTATTTCAAATTCGGGATGCGGAATTTCTCAAGCCATCGGTACCGGCGGACGCGATGTGAAAAAAGATGTCGGCGGAATTATGTTTCTTGAAGGAATAAAAGCTCTTGCAGAAGATAAAAATACCGGGGTAATTCTTCTAATTTCAAAACCGCCTGCCGATGAGGTGATAATTAAAATTATTGAAGTCGTTAAGAAAATTGAAAAACCTATCGTTGGTGTCTTTCTAAATTCTCCAATTGAATTATTTGAGAACAGCAAAATCACTATTGCAAAAACTCTTGAAGAAGGAGCATTGCTTGCCGTTGCATATTCGAAAAAGGAAAACATTGAAAAAGTTTTTCAGAAAATAAACAAACGCGATTTGGAATTGAAAGCACTTGCAGAAAAAGAATCGGCAAAGGTTAACAAAAACCAAATATATCTACGCGCGCTTTTCAGCGGTGGAACTTTTTGCGATGAGACACAAATGATTTTTCAAAATGTTGATAAAGATGTTTTTTCTAACACGCCGGTTGGTAGAGTGAAAAAACTTAAGGATATCTGGAAAAGCGAGAAACACACGATCATTGATCTTGGCGATGATGAATTCACTGTTGGCAGACCTCATCCGATGATTGATTACTCAACACGAAACAAAAGAATTCTTGCCGAAGCGAACGATCCGGAAACCGCAGTAATTCTTTTAGATATTGTTCTCGGTTATGGTTCCAACATGGATCCACTCGCTGAAATTATTCCGGTACTGAATGAAGTAAAAAAAATAACCTCAAAACAGAAAAGATATTTACCGGTGATTTGTTCTGTAACCGGAACAGAGAAAGACCCGCAAAACAGAACAACGGTTGCAGCCGCTCTGAGTGCAGAAGAAGTGCTTGTAATGGATTCAAATGCTGCGGCAAGCAAACTGGCAAAATTTCTAATTGAAAAGAAGAGATGAAAAAATGAACAAGCTTTTTGAAAATGAATTAAAAGTAATCAACATCGGATTGAAATCATTTAAAGAAACTCTTGACGAACAAAATGTGCAATCAATTCAAGTTGATTGGAAGCCGCCCCTAATTTCTGATCCTTCAATGTTCGATGTTATCAGAAAAAATTCTAATAAAATTGAAACTGCAAACAAAGAAACGGTAACAAGAATTTTGAAAAGCAAACCCGTTTTAACCGGAATGGGAAAAGCGATTGATATAATTCCCGGTATGAAGAAAAATCTTTTGCTTCACGCTGGTCCTCCGGTAGCATGGGATAAAATGTGCGGACCAATGAAAGGCGCTGTTATCGGAGCGCTAATTTATGAAGGATTTGCAAAAACGTATGAAGAAGCAGAAAAAGTTGCTGCATCCGGTAAAATTGAATTTTCTCCTTGTCACGAACACGCCACCGTTGGTCCGATGGCGGGAATTGTTTCTCCTACGATGCCTGTATTCATTTTAGAAAATGAAGAGTTCGGCAATAAAGGTTTTTGCACAATGAACGAAGGACTGGGTAAAGTTCTTCGCTACGGTGCTTACGACGAGAGTGTTATCGAAAGATTAAGATGGATGGAGAACGTCCTCTATCCATCGCTTAAAAAGGCAATTGAAAAAATTGGGAAGATTGATCTTAAAAATATTATTGCTCAAGCGTTGCACATGGGAGATGAAGTCCACAACAGAAACCGCGCCGCAACTTCATTATTGTACAGAATTCTCGCTCCCGAAATTGTGAACACAAATGAAAAAGAAGCAGCGGTCAGTGTTCTGAATTTTATTAACAGCAACGATCATTTCTTTTTAAATCTTTCAATGGGAGTCGCAAAAGTTTCCCTGGATGCCGCAAGAAATATTGAGAATAGCAGCATCGTAGTTGTTATGTCGCGAAATGGAACTGAATTCGGAATTCAACTTTCCGGTACGGGCGATAAATGGTTCACGGGAGTTTCGCCGATTCCTGAAGCGTTATATTTTACTGGCTACACAAAAGACGATGCGAATCCTGATATAGGCGATAGTTCAATAACCGAAACAAACGGACTCGGCGGTTTTGCAATTGCCGCTGCACCTGCAATTGTGCAGTTCGTCGGTGGAAGCACGAACGACGCAGTTAATTATACTCTCAAGATGTATGAAATAACCGCCTCAGAAAATACTATTTACAAAATTCCTTATCTAAATTTTCGCGGAACGCCAACCGGGATTGACGTAATAAAAGTTATTGAAAAAAACATTCTGCCGTTTATTGATACCGGTGTTGCTCATAAAAAAGCGGGCATCGGACAAATCGGCGCCGGCGTTTTGGAAGCTCCTGTTGAACCATTTAAAAAAGCATTCATCGGTTTTACAAATCAACTAAAAAATATTTAGGAGAATAAGAAAATGAAGACAAATGAATTTCTAAATTTTATGGATAATCTTCAAGTTTACGATCTCACACAACGGCTCAGCATTCACACTCCGCCATGGCCGAGCTATATGCCGCTGGGAATTCAGTATTTTAAAAGAATTGCCGGCGCCCACATGGGACAAGGCGCCAACGGACAGATCATCACAACCAGCAATCACGTTGGAACACACATGGATGGTGAAATTCATTTTCACGCATCGGGAAGATCAATTGGAAATGTGCCGATGAAAGAATGGATCGGGCAAGGTGTCGTTGTTGATATTTCTGATGAAGTTGGCGACTATGATTTGTACTCGCCGGAAATGCTGATGAAAAAAGCTGAAATAAAAAAAGGTGATATCCTTATTATAAACACCGGTTACAGCCGCTATGCATGGGATCAGAAAAATTCCGATGAGGTTCGTTATTTCGTTAAACATCCAGGACCCGGTCCCGATTTTCACAAATGGGTTCTCAATATGAAATTGAAATGGATCGGCGTTGATTGCGGAAGCGCCGATCACCCGATGAACACAATCATCAGGCAATGGCATCCTGCGCGTTTTGTTGAAGCCGAACAAAAATTGATTAAAAAGTATAAAGTGAAATCGTGGGACGAAATGTTCCCTCAGGAAGAATATTATCAAGTGATGCACATAAAAATGTTTCCTAAAAAAATTGTACACGCAGAAAATCTCGGCGGAGACATTAACAAACTGAGCAATAAGAGAGCGTGGATCGGTTGTTTCCCGTTGCGTGGAATTGAACTTGAATCGGCGATGTGCAGGATCGTTGCGTTTTTACCAAAAGATGAAAAATAATTTTCAACAGCGGAGTTTATCGTGGCAATTGAAAATCAATTTGAATATATAAAAGTTAAAAATCTCGACGAAGTCTTCGGTTTATTTTCCCGTTTCAAAAATCCGGTGATTCTTGCCGGTGGTACTGATGTGGTTGAGTTTTTGAAAACCGGGACACTTCAACCCAACGTTGTTATTGATATTAAAGGGCTTGACTTTTTAAAAGATATCAGGCTCGGCAATAATATTTTGTGGATCGGCGCCGGTGTTACATTTTCCGAACTCATAGCATCAGAAATCATCAAAGAACATTTTCCGGTAATTGCAGAGATGAGCAAAACGGTTGCTTCAGTTGGAATAAGAAACCGCGCCACTATGGTAGGCAATATTTGTTCGGCTGTCCCATGCACTGATAGCGGTCCCGTTTTATCGGTTTACAAAGCAAACGTTATCACGGCAAGTCAGATGGGAGAACGAAAAATTCCAATTGAACAATGGTTTGTGGCTTCACGAAAAACAGCATTGTTCAAGAATGAAATTGTCAAAGGAATTTCAATTCAACTGCCCGAAAAAAAACAGGCCGGTTGTTTTGTGAAACTAAAACGATACAACGGTGAAGACCTTGCACAGGTTAATCTCGCAATTTTAGCTTTCGAAGATTATTCATTTCGCATTTCATTCGGCGCGGTTGCTCCAACTCCGGTTAGGGCAATGAGAATAGAAAGATTAATAAACCGGATGAAAATTGTTCCTGAATTGATGGAAAAAGCCAAACAATTAGTTGAAGATGATATTATTCCGATTACCGATATCCGTGCAACAAAAGAATATAGATTGCACATGGCAAAAGTAATGCTCGAACGAGGTTTAAACGCCGCACTCGATCGATTGAACGGCGGTGGTCCGGCGTATGGAACAAGTGTGATTTAATTTTCTGAATTTCCTTTAGGAGAAATGTTCATGAAAAAAGAAATTAGTTTTTTATTGAATGGTGAAAGAAGAACGATTGAGGTTAGTCCTTCTGAAATTCTTCTTGAGGTATTAAGAGACAGGCTCGGTCTTAACAGCCCCAAATGCGGCTGCGATAGAGGTGACTGTGGAACTTGCTCCGTGATGATCAACCGAAAAACCGTGCGTAGTTGTCTTATTCTTGCAATTGAAGTTGAAGATCAAGAAGTGGTAACGCTTGAAGGAATTATGCAAAACGGATTAACGCCTTTGCAAGAATCGTTTCTCAAACACAATTCTTTTCAATGCGGTTTTTGCGCTCCAGGCGTAATTCTTTCAACTACAGAACTGCTTGCAAAAAATCCTCATCCGGATAAAGAAGAAATTCAAGAAGCGATCGCAGGTAATCTTTGCCGCTGTACCGGCTATTCACCGATCATTGATGCAGTTATTGATTTAGTAAAATAACGTTGAGAAATTTTATGGACGAATATAAATTTGTTGGAAAATCTTCTGTTAGAGTTGACGGAAAAGTAAAAATTTCCGGCGCGGCTCAATTTATTGACGACCTGGATTTTGGACCGAACTTACTTTATGCTGAAGTTGTTGAAAGCAAGTTTGCGCATGCAATTATCAACTCGATCGATATTTCCGAAGCAGAAAAAATTCCCGGAGTTGTGAAAATTGTTACGGGTAAAGATTTTCCTTTTCGCTTCGGTCTCTACATGCACGACCGCTATATTTTTGCGCAAGACCGCGTAAGATTTGTCGGCGAGCAAGTTGCCGCCGTAATTGCAAGAGACGCCGTAACCGCTAAAGCCGCGGCTAAACTTGTTAAAGTTGATTACACAGAATTAACGCCGGTTCTATCAGTTCAGCAAGCGTTGGGTGATTCGCCGTTTCTCATTCATCCCGATTTAAAAGATTATCATCACGTCCCCTGGTTTTTTCCGCAAACCAATTCCAACGTTGCGCATCTTCGAAAAGTGCGAAACGGAAATGTTGAAGAAGCATTCGCCGATTCTGATTTTGTACTCGATGATGTTTACACTGTTCCCCGTTATGCTCACTGCGCTTTGGAAGTTCACGGCGCGGTTGGGTTGCTTGATCATTCCGGTAGATTAACAGTTTGGACGGCTTCGCAATCCCCGCATACGCAGCGGCATTTATTTGCTGAAGCGTTAGCTCCTTTGGGATTTCAACATAAAGATGTCCGCGTTATTACTCCTTTTATTGGCGGGGGATTTGGTGGTAAAGCCGGTGTATCAATGGAAATTCTCGGTGCAGCTTTGGCTACAAAAGTAAAAGGAAATCCTGTAAAAATTCTTTGGTCTCGCGCGCAGGAATTTTACAACACGTATCAACGGCAGGGAGTTGTTGCGCGGTTAAAAGTCGGTGTAAAAAATGACGGAACGATCACAGCGCTTGAACACACGCTCTACTGGGATGCCGGCGCTTATGTTGAATACGGCGCTAATGTTGTAAACGCTGCCGGACTTTCTGCAACCGGTCCGTACCGAATTCCAAATATTAAAATTGATTCGTACTGCGTTTATACAAATTTACCTCCCGGCGGTCCATACCGCGGTTTCGGTTATTCGGAATTTTTATTCGGACTCGAATCTCACATAAATGAACTCGCAAAAAAAATAAAAATGGATCCGGTCGAATTCAGAAAAAAGAATGCGATCCGCGAGGGAGACAGGCTTACTTACGGCTCAAAGATGAATCCGAACGGTTTGATTGAAGCGATTGACAAGGTTGCAAACGAGATTGAATGGGGAAAGAAAGAAACTTCTTCCGATCCGAATAAAGTTATCGGGAAAGGATTTTCATTATTTTGGAAAGCTCCCGCCATGCCGCCGAACGCTTCTTCATCGGCGTTTCTAAAATTTAATGAAGATGCGAGTTTAAATATTCTTGTTTCGGGAATGGAAATCGGGCAGGGTTATTTAACGGTGCTTGCGCAAATAGCGGCGGAAGTTCTTTCTGTTCCGGTAGAAAAAATTAGAGTTGAAACTCCAGACACAGACCGCAATCCGTACGAATGGCAAACGGTTGCATCGCATGTTACGTGGGGCTGCGGCAACGCGGTTAAACAAGCCGCAGAAGATGCGCGTGAACAAATCTTTGATTTAATTGAAAGAGCAAACGGAAAGAAAAGGGAAGAACTTTATTTAGAAGATGAATGTGTAAGATCAAAAGTTGAAAAAGATTTTTCTCTGCCGTTAAAGGATTTTATTATTTCGGGAATTCAAAAAGAAGACGGAACATTTAGAGGCGGACCAATTATCGGGCGCGGAATGTTCATGCCGGAATTTGCTTCCGCGTTAAGTGATCCCGAAACAAGTCAGGGCGGACATCCGAACGTACATTACACAGTTGGCGCTGCGGCAGTAAAAATTGAAATTGATAAACAAACGGGAAAAGTTAAAATTCCGAAAGTTGTGCTTGCCGTTGATTGCGGCAAAGCGATAAATCCCGATTTAGTGAACGGACAAATTACCGGCGGAATTCTGCAAGGCATCGCAACCGTTTTATATGAAGATATGCGCTTTGATAATAAAGGCAAACTGATCAACGCAAATTTTTCCGATTATAAAATTCCGACGGCAATGGATATTCCCGATGAAGTTGTTCCGATAATTATTGAAGTAGCTCAACCCGATGGACCTTACGGCGCGCGTGGAATGGGCGAGCACACGATGATTCCCGCCGCACCAATAATTGCCAACGCTGTTGAAGACGCACTTGGAATAAGGATTAAGTCAATGCCGATCACCGCAGAAAAAATTGCGTTGGCGGTGAAGAAGAAAAGAGAAGATTAAAGCGGACATCTTATTCGACTGGTGAATTGTAACATGATGAGATTAAAGATGTTAGCCCAAGAAGTATTGTTAATATCCTACGTGACATTGTCATTTGCAATAATCACCACTAAATAGGCTACTTTAATTTTTGTTTAACTTTTTATTGCTTAATAAAAAGAAAAGCAGCCAGTCCCTGCTGCTTTTTTTGTCAACCATTCCATTTTTAGCAATGATTAACTCTGCTTGTGTGTGTGCCACCTATGGCGTTAACGGTTGGACTGGTTCAGTTTCTCAATAAACTTCTTGACTTTGCTTTGCATCAAGTTCTTTTCCAAAGTCGAAATCTGTCCATTTGGTAAACCAATTGCTTCTGGCATTAATTATTTCTGCTTGAAGAATTACATCAGTTACTTTATACAAAGCTAAAAGTTTTATCTTAGTTGGTGTTATGTCAACATAAGGATAAGCAAGTATATCAAAAAGCAATAAAATAAGCTCGGCTTTCTTAATTCTGAATTCGTAATCAATGCCTTCAAATCTCTCAATTGACTTTTCTAATATAAAGGAACGAAGATTTTGATATCTAACCTTGTCCTTCATATAAAATAATGAAACAACGATGGTAAAATAGTTTAATTCTGATTCAGACCTAAAAACACCTGACTTGTTTATTATCCCTAAATAACTTGCAAGTACATTTTCTGTTAACCAATATTTATTGCCAAGTTCACCCAATGCAATAAGTAGATATAATGTTTCAACCTGAGCATGTTTTACGCTTTTGTTCTTATGCAAAATAAAAAGAATATTGTCGTAAATCTTTTTGAAAACAAGGTGCTTAAAATCAAGACTGAAATAGTCTTTTAAATTAAGTGTTGCCGTTGCTAATCTTAAAACTCTACAAAGTTTAATAGTTGTATTTACCCGTGGAGAAACCGAATACAGAAAGAAGACAAAATCGAATAATTCGAGAAGGGACTTGATAAATTCTTTCTCAGTATTTTTTTCACGAACTATTGTGAAATAGACCTTAATCAATGACCGAAGTTTGCGCTCAATAATGGCTAAAGTGTAATTCAAAATATCTTTGTAATCAATTTTGGATTCAAAGATAATTGTCTTGAATTTTGTTATCAGTCTAATTGAATCAATGTAGATTTTTCCTTTCTTCTTTTTTACTGATTCTTCCCCCTCTTGAACTAAGATTTCTTCAAGTTGATAAGTAAGTGAAGTATTGATGAGGTCATTTATTTTTTGTTTGGCAATGGTGATTTCTGTAATTATTGGTTTGTTAAAGAGTTCAGTTTTTTCCTCATTCAAATAAAGTTTGAATTCTCTTAGTCCTAACCTGAAAGCAGTAAGAATTTTTTCTCTTTCTGACTCTTCATTATAAAAAACAAAATAGTCATCAACATATCTGAAAATCTCGTAGTTCTTTTTAGAAAAAAGGCTTTCCTTAGCAAGTTCTCTCTTAGCATTCTCATCAATTTTCTGCAAGATCAATTCAGCAAAGATTCTGGAAAATTCTGGACCAATTACGATTCCATTTGTTTCGTTGTAATTGAGTTTTTGCATCAACGTATCGAAAATGTTTCCGAAAGTTTTTTTAGAGTCTCCCAAATGTTTTTTAACGATTTCCTTATCAAGTAGAGCCCACGTGATAGAATGTGTGTAAATGCTGTCAAAGCATTTTGAAATGTCGAACTTGAAAAGACGGTTGAATTTTTTTTCGCAGCGATGATACTGATACGATTCATAAAACTTATGAATGTTACTGTACTTTTTGTAGACAAAAAAAGTTTTAAGCTCTTCGTATTCCAAATCGTTTTGTTCAACAATTTCATCAGTTAACTCTGCAAGTTTTTCCAAATGAAGTTGGTCTTTAAAGTAAGTGTATTTTGCAATGCGGTGGGGTTTTCTAATTGAAAAAGGACTGATGCTGCTGTAGTAAAGAATCAAATCCCTGTAAGTATTGTAAAACTCAATTACGGCAAGTTGGTTTTTAGGGTGTATGATAGTGAGTTCCCTAAAATCATCTTCTTTATGAATTATCTTATAACTAAAAGGAATTGAATCTCTTTCTTCTTCCTTGAAATTTATCTTTCCGCTCGCATCAAATGGTTTGACTGAATTAATTCCAAAAAGCAATTTTACAATTCCTTGATTGACAGAAGTATTATGCTTGTTAATACTAATTTTGTCGCCCTCTAATTTTATTTTGCAAGATAATAGGTAAGAATAGAAATGACGATTGGAAAACGTTACTGGTACTTCAAAAGGTAAAACATCAGAAAGAATAACTCTTTCCTTTTTGTATTTGATATATTTTTTCTTCTTGGTTCTCACTTTTCCCAGTTTTTCATTATGGTGTTTAACTCCACAGCGGTAAACTTTGAAATACAAGTTGGATTGAAACCTGCCTCAAATGAATACTTAGAGTTTATCCTTTTTGTTAATGAAAAGGGCAATAAAAATTTTTTAGTCAGCCTTGTAAAGAAGCGGTCTAAAACAATAAAATCACTTTTCGTATTAACCAGACTGTTGGTATAGTAAATTCCTGTTATTACATTTCGCTTATTGTTTACTAACCTTGTATTGCTCATTAAGAATTTAAGCCTTTTTACAAAAAGTTTTCTTGCTAGTTTCTCATTTCCCTTAGCTTGTTTCTGATAAAGAGTAAATGCTCTCAAAAGTCTTTCAGCGTATCTTTTTTTCTTTTTTATAGAAATAGTTAGTATCAGTGGAATATGCTTGTTAGAATTATAGCCAGAGACAAACTTGTAGCCCAAATATTCTATACTGTAATCCTGCTTTTTGTGTTTATCTGTAAGGTCAACTATCTTTGTCTTCTCCTCGTCTTCATTCATTGTAAAACCTTCTTCCGTGAAAATACTTTTAATTTCTTTCTTGTAATCACGGGTTGAGTTATTAATATTCGGCATGAGAATTACAATGATGTCGTCAACATATCTTGCATAATACAAAACATTTTGTAAACTCTTAATTTTTGCATCAATATCTCTCATGTAAAGTTCAGCGAGGTACGGGCTTATCCCGATTCCTCTTGGAACCCCTTTTGTTGAGAGTGCTTTGATTTTATACTCGCTTAAAATTTGTTGAATGAATCTTCTTGATAAATGGGTCAGCAAATTTTCATCGTTAATTTTATTAAGCAGTTTATCATGAGGAATACTTTCATAAAATCCTTTAATGTCAGTCTTGATGATAATTTTGGGGAAACCATCATCAAGTAGGTTTTTTAGTTGGCTTATTATTGAGTATCGATTTGATTGTTTAACTTTATAAAGTTTTCTAAAATTGTATTGAAGTTGTTTAAGCGTTAGAATGTTTTCTAAGGTATGGGACGTTTTATAAACTGGCTTTGATGATATTGTTGTGTCAACTTCAATTTTGAGTTTGAAATCTGGGGCTGTAACTGATGAGCTAACAACGCTTAAATTGTCAATTAGCTTTTCTTCTTTTTTCGCTTTTAGCTTGTCCTTCTTTTCGCTAAGTTTTCCTCTTTCTTGAATGTATTCTTCTTTTGTTAATCCTTTTTTCTTTAGAAGTTTTATGTCAGAATTTATGTCTTTAATTTTTTTGTTGATGTCGTCAATATCCGAATAGAATTCGCCTTCAAGGTAAATTCCCTTGCGGTTCTCGATATCTAATATCTTTCTGAAATTCTCTGCAGAAAATGATTGGTCTAACATTTAGTTTCTATCTTTTATCTGTCTGTATTTGTACGCATGTCGATGTTTTTTTACGGTTGTACCTAACAATACTGTTTATGGTTACCCAATAAATATAAAGTTCAACTGCGTTTATCTGGTTATGCTTTGACTTTAAATCCAACATCACTTCTACCTAAGTCCAACCACAATAAAATTTGTTCAATTGCATACAAGCAAAAGCGACGAAAAAGCTTTGCTGAAATATCTTAATTATATCTCTCCTAAACAACTCGAAGGTGTAAGACTTCTATCCATTCCGAAAAATTTTAGTTGCTAATTTCCCGTGTGACATTTTCGTTTGTTATAATTACATAATGTTACCGAAAGATGTTCTTTTTATTTTGCTCGCTTTCTTTTATTACTTTGTTCAGCCTTGATAGTTGTGTTGTTTCTTGTTTAGCGCTTAAGATCCAATAGTAAATAGTTCTTTTATACGAAGAAG